>Ga0247611_10001607_pt1 | contig 39867 bp, 67 predicted proteins | sample 177DNAGHGhighgp2_FD_192422 | JGI IMG/M metagenome (GOLD analysis project Ga0247611, IMG submission 192422) | Sheep rumen microbial communities from Palmerston North, Manawatu-Wanganui, New Zealand - 1770 DNA GHGhigh gp2 | ecosystem: Host-associated > Mammals > Digestive system > Stomach > Rumen... | reverse complement strand
CCTCTACAAATACTTGTGTATGAGGATCAAGTAAAATATTTCTAACTTGCCTAACAATTTCTTTTACATCATCGTCCGTTTTTCTGAGGAACAGCGTTCTTTTATTCGGCAATAAAATCATAATTAAGGCCAAGATAATAGAAACGCAAGTAGTTTTATAGGATCCACGATGCGCTTGTAATGTCTCGTCCTTTTTTGACTTAAGCATTTTAATCATCCAGCCATTATGAAGCTTAGTAAGTTTAGTAAAACCCAAAAGCCTACCAAACTTATAAGGCTTAGTCTTTAGAAAAGTGACTGCTTCACTCCTCGTCATCGTTCATCATCGCCTCTACTTCATCAATTACGCTCTGATCCACTTCGGAAATCATAATCTTATCAACAGGTTTCTGGCCTACAGTATCGCGTAACAATTCAAAGGCCCTGGTATCACCATTAAGAGCCTTTTTAAATAATGCTGCAGTTGTTGCTTCCGCACCGGTGATTTTTTTACCATCTTTAGTTTCAATCTTGGTTTCTAACAAAATCTCCAGACAATCTTTAAGCATTTTCTTATTACGCTTTGCTCTTCCGGAGGCCTTGCCTGCTCTCCTACCCATCTCGGCAGCATTTTCTTTTGTAAACTGCACACCAATAGTAGTTCCGAGTCCCTCCGGACCTCTTTTGCCGTTAGCCATTTAACAACACCGCCTTCCTCTTTGTAAGATTCTCCCACCGCTGTACTATGACATCAATCATTATTCCACCTTGCCTTCCAAAGTTTTTATTCATCAAACACCTCGTCATAAGTGAGTTTCTGCCCGTCACGAATGCAGAATATTTCATCTTTTCTGCCCGTCAAGTTTAACCAACGCTGAACTATGACGGAAACGTATTTGGGGTCGAGTTCCGCCATATAGCATTTTCTGTTTAACTGTTCACAGGCTATTAGTGTGCTACCACTACCGCCGAATACATCAAGGACAATTTCGTCAAAATCTGTGCTACTTCTTATCGCCTTTGCAGATAAGGCTACTGGCTTTTGCGTCGGATGCACATATTCATTCGGATTATCTTTTTTTTGTTTCCAAATTGAATAATATTCTTTCTGTTCCAAAACAATTTTAAGCAGTTCTTCTTTTTTCATCTTTGATATTTCTGTGTTTGTAAAATTCCACACAGAACCATATCTTTTCCCTCTTAATTCCTGCCCATTATTACACACTAAAATCATTTCGTAATCAGTTGCAAAGGTATGAAACAAATCTCCAATACCTCCACCGCCTTTATCCCATATAATTACATTTGTTAAATCATAATATTTCTTAAATAATCCAATCCATTTATCTGCTGTTTTCCAAGTAGTACACACATAAACAAATCCAACAACTGTATTTTTTATACTTTGAAAAAAGTCTAATATTTTATCGTCATTTTCCAAAACATCAAACTTTTCGCTTTGTGTTCGCATATTCGATTGATAATTATATCCATAGGGAGGGTCTGTGAAGACCATATTAGCCTTTACCCCATCCATAAGCCTATCAATAACCGCAATATCCGTAGAATCGCCACAAATGAGTCGGTGCTGTCCCAGCAGCCAAATATCACCAAGCTTACATCTGGTTTCAACATCTGTGGGTAACTCATCCTCTTCAATGTTAAGTTCGCCTTTAACTTCGGGAAGATTCCAGTCAACATCATATCCGTCGAAGTTGATTTCCGGTATATCTTCGGCCAAAAGTTCAAAATCCCACTCAGACTCATTAAGTTTGTTATCCAAAAGACGCAGCTTGTTTGCTTCTTCCGGAGTAAGATCCTCCAGTTTAACAACAGGTACCTCTTTTATATTAAGTTTTTTGCAGGCCAGAAGTCGACAATGGCCAATAATAACATTATTATCCTTATCAACTACAATCGGCTGTACCATTCCAAATTCAGAAATGCTTTTTGCAACGTTGTCGATTTGCTTTTTATTATGCTTTTTTGCATTTCTCATATAAGGAATCAGATCATCAGTAAGTAAATTTGTAAAACTCGGTTTTGCCTCGGTTCTCATTTTCTACCTCCTATTGTAAAAATTATAGCATAAATTTTATAAAAAGGAAAAGTATCACTAAAATGTATCACTAAATATCACTCTTTTTAAATTTAGTGATACAGCTCAAACCCGCATGGTTGCGGCGTTTGTTCACTAAATATCACAATGTTCACTAAATTTCCCCTATAAATATATATTTTATATATTTTCTATGTTTATATATTATATATTTATTATATTATTAAATATTTATTTTTTTAAAGAAAAAGAGTGATATAGTGATACTAATATATAAAAAACCTAGTAAATAAGGGGCTTTGAGGTGTATCACTAAATGTTCACAAAGTATCACTAAATATCACTAAATTAAAAATAGTTAATAATATAAATATATTTTTATATCAAATTTAGTGATACTTTGTGATACTGTGATACAAAATAACTATTGATAAAAATTTATAAAAATATTATAATAAAAAATATAAATGACTAAATTAAGGAGGAAATAAATGGAAAACAAACACCAGTCTTATGACTTAGCACAAATGCAATCTTTATCCTTAAGTGCTAAAATTCGAATGACACAACTACGAATAAAAAACTGGTATGAGGCATGGGATGGAAATGTATATGTAAGTATATCAGGCGGCAAAGATAGTCAGGTTCTTGCACACATAGTTAAAAATATGTACCCGGATGTTCCATTAATATTTGTTAATACCGGTCTCGAATATGATTCTGTAAGATTAAAAGGTATTGAATTAGCAGATCAGGTATTAAGACCGAGAATGAACTTTGCAGATGTAATAATTAAATATGGCTATCCAATTATAAGTAAAGAAATAGCCCAGGCATTATATGACGTAACCATACAGGCAAAAAGAAACGGATGTGAAAAAAGAAGCACTAATTTATGGAATCGTTCTTTTAATCCCAGCAGCGATTATTCTAAGAAATACCCTCAATTCTCAAAAAGTAGATACGATTGGTTAAATGATGCACCATTTTTAATTTCTCATAAGTGCTGTGATGTTATGAAAAAACACCCTGCAAAAATGCATGAGAAAACAACAGGCCAAAAACCATTTATTGGAACATTGGCTACTGAAAGCCGACTTAGAAAGACAAAATGGTTAAAGCATGGATGTAATGCATTTGAAGAAAAGCGTCCAACAAGTCAGCCGCTTTCGTTTTGGACAGAAAATGACATTCTTCAATATATAATTGATAATCAACTAAGTATTGCAGAAGTATACGGTGATATTGTTTATTACGATAAAAATGGAGAATATTCAACTAATCCTTTTGGAATAAACATGGATTTGAAAACCACCGGTGCTCCAAGAACCGGGTGCGTATTCTGTATGTTTGGAATAACTCAGGACCCAAATAGATTTTTAAGATTAAAAGAGATAGAACCATTAAAATATGACTATATTATGCGAGGAGGGAAATTTGATGAATCGGGAATGTGGATTCCTGCACCAGATGAAAATGGAAAAATGGGATTAGGTTATAAGTTTGTTATTGATTGGCTTAATGAACACGGCAATCTAAACATAAAATATTAAAGGAGGTATACGAATGTCTTACATTGAGAAGTTTAACAACTCCGACCTAACGTATACAGACGTTGCACATGAGTTAGGTATATGTGAGTTATCGGCTCGAAATAAGATTAATGGAAAAACACGAGTCACACGAGCCGAGGAGTTAGTACTTAATAAGTTATTCGGGGAGGAAAAGGCATGTTTGACCGAAGCATACAAAAACTAATCTTTGCCGGATACCGGAAAGGCAAAGAAGGAAAGAAACCTGCAGACAATAAGCTCTATAAGTATGAAGAAGTGGAAAGCCTTGATAACTTTGGCGCCCAATGCGCTGACGGTATAGTGGATGTAAGTTTTGATGATATAGATATGTTTGAGCACATCCTTAATATTATGGAAGGCACCAACACTATTACTTATACATTATATTCGCCTCACGGAGGCCATACTTATTGGAGATACGGAAGCCACATTAAAGACGGAACCGACGTTATACTTGCATGCGGAGTTAAGGCCGACATTCATAGTAAAGGCACTTATATACCACTTAAGTGTGACGGTGAATACCGGACAGAAGCATACCTTGATGTGATTGATATACCGGAGTTACCGGAGTGGTTATATCCAACAAGATCCGGTCAAGATCTTTGGGGGATGAAGGAAGGCGACGGAAGAAACGACGCTATAAGCAAGCATGCATTCACATTGGGTAAACTCGGATTCCAGGAAGATGTAATTAAAAAAGTAATTACTTTAATAAACAACAACATCCTTGGTACACCATTAAAAGAGGATGAATTAAAGACTATTTTACGGCCCGAAACATTTGAAAAGATAAATACGGCAATGTTCTTTGACGATAATGGGAAGTTTAAAACGAATCTTTTTGCCCGGTACATTATTAATGAGCATAATACTATCTATACAAATGGACAGTTATGTATTTACGATAATGAGCAAGGGTTTTATGATCCCAATAGCCGATTGATAAAGCATACCATGATAAAGCTATTTAATAACATCACAATGGCAAAGCGAAACGAGGTTTATGATTATTTGACCATAGAGGCCCCTCAAAAAGAACAGTCCAGCCGGAGATATATTTTATTTAAAAACGGAGTTTACGACCTTGCGGAAAAACGCCTGCTGCCACATTCGCCTGAGTATGTAATAAGTAATATGATACCTTGGGATTATAACCCGAATGCGTATGACGAACTTGTTGATAAAACCCTTAATAGATTAAGCTGCGGGGATCCACAAATCCGGAACTTGATAGAAGAATGCATCGGTTATTGTTTTTATAGAGACACTAAGCTTGGAAAGTGCTTCATTTTAACCGGCGAGAAGAATAACGGAAAAAGTACATTCATATTTATGTTAAACACACTTCTGGGTGATGACAATTATAGTAGCGTCGATATTACAAACCTGGCGCGGGAGCTCGATATAGCGTCCCTGGCCAATAAACTGGCTAATATAAAGGATGATATTGCGGATAACTATATGGACGGATTGAATGTAAGCCTATTTAAACAGGTGGCAACCGGGAACCGCTGCAGAGGTAAGTTTCTATACAATGATCCATTTGATTTTTATCCATATGCTACATTGATATTTAGTGCAAATAGCATCCCCAGAATAAAGGATCCCACCGGAGCCGTAACCAAAAGAATGGTCATTATACCATTTAATGCGGTATTTACCAAAGAGGATCCTGACTTTGATCCTTTTATAAATGAAAAGCTATGCAAGAGCGAGTGCATGGAATATTTAGTAAGGATTGGAATAGATGCCCTTTTAAATGTAATCAACAGAAACGGATTTAGTGAGTGTAAGGCCGCAGATGAAGAAATGAATGCATATAAACTAAGTAATGATTCTGTTCTTGGATTTATTCAGGAATACACTGCAGAAGCCATTGAAAATCAATCGGTGGCCTCGGTGTATAGCGCATATGAACTATTTTGTGCAAATAACGGCTTGAAGCCTACTACACAGATTATGATGAGTAAAAAGATAAAGACGGTTATCGGGTTTGATGTTAAACGAACCCGAGTGGGTGGAAAGCTGCACAGCATATATGTACGGTAATAATAAAGGCTCCACAAAATGTGGGGGGGTTTGTTAAAAAATTTTTTATAAAAAAGTCTTGATATTTAGACCAATAAGAGGTATATTATTAACACAAGGAGGTACTAAATATGAGACAACGTAAGTATTTTGCAGAAATCGAAAACGGAACATTGACAATCAAAGCATACAACATGAACGAGGCAAAGGAATTTGCCGAAAATCAGGGATACAAAATAATAAGGATTGTATCATCAGAAGGCTATCATTTATGTAAGTATTGCGGACGCATCGTAAAGGGCGGAAATAAGGATGTACTTTGTGACGATTGCCGCAGAAGATTTGGCCACGACTTATACAGCGAACTTTAATAGGAGGCACTGATATGACGATTACCATTAATAATAGAACCTTTGAAGTCAATACAACACCAATCGATTGTTGGAACTATAAGATTACAGTATACGAAGGCAATTCATTTATTGGTAAGGCCATAACTAACGACATAGAATATGCTCTTAAAGAGATGATTAAATAAGGAGGAAAAATAAGAGTGAAGCATTACGGAGATATTACTCTCCTAAAAGGCCAAAATTTACCACCAGTCGATATAATAACTGGTGGTAGTCCTTGTCAGGACTTATCTATCGCAGGTAAAAGGGCAGGTCTTGCAGGAGAGCGAAGCGGATTATTTATGGAACAGATAAGAATAATTAAGGAGATGAGAGATGAAACAAGTAGAAGGACAGATGAGTTTATTCGACCAAGATATATGGTGTGGGAGAACGTTCCAGGAGCATTCACATCAAACGGAGGAGAAGATTTCCGAGCCGTCCTTGAGGAAACGGCAAGAATCAAAGATAAAGATGCCGTTATTCCTAGACCTCCGAAAGGAAAATGGACACCTTCCGGATGTATCATGGGAGACGGGTGGAGCATTGCTTGGCGAGTACACGACGCGCAGTTTTGGGGAGTTCCCCAAAGACGTAAGCGTATCGCTCTTATCGCGGATTTTGGGGGAGCAACCGCTCCCGAAATACTCTTTGAGCGAAAAGGCATGTCAAGGGATATTGAAGAGAGCGAAGGACAGAGGAAAGACTTTACCGAAGATGCTTTGCTTGGCTTTAGAGAGTCAGATAGTGCATTGAGTTTTCAAGAACGTGCGGGTAAACCCGGAGGTGGTAAAGGGATACTGATCCAATACGAACATGTTGGAGCATTAAACACACTTGTTAATCAATTTGTTTGTTATCGCAAAAAGACACATCCGCACAACGCGACAGAGGGGCAAGGATGGGAGGAGACAACGATAGCAGACACGCTAAACGTTAACGATAACTCCGAGCTTAGAGCGTCGGTCTTTGTTGTAGATAAAGATGTCCCCATAGTTCGGAGAATGACCCCACTTGAGTACGAGAGATTGCAAGGATACCCCGATAATTGGACAAATATAGGGGAGTGGGTAGATAGCAAAGGGAAAAAACACAAGGATGCCGACAGCCCACGATATAAAGCTCTTGGTAATTCCATAGCACTTCCATTTTGGCAATGGATGGCAGAACGAATGTGTAAATATATAGATAACCCTACCATGGCAAGCCTGTTTGATGGTATCGGTGGATTTCCACTTGTATTCAGTAGATCAGGCTGTAAACCAGTATGGGCATCAGAAATAGAAGAGTTTCCCATAGCAGTAACAAAAATAAGATTTCAAGAGGATGAAGAATGACCAAAAAAAGAAAAAGCACAACTTAATCTAAGGAGGTCAAACAAAATGCAAGAATTATATAACACCTGCCCGGAGTTTAAAGAATATGTAGATCGGTATTGCACGAAGCATAATATAACAGTTTCGGAGGCACTACAGCATTATGTCGTAAAGGATGCAGCACGATATTATCTTGAAATAAAATAATTTTTATAGTAAAATATTTATATAAAAAACAAAAGGAGGTATCCGGTATGGGAAACATGGAACTATTAAGAGAGTTTATTGATAGAAGTGGAATTTCGCTTACAAACCTTGCAAAGAAATTGAACATTACTTATGTGGCGCTTAATAACAAGCTCCAGGGTAAGTATGCATTTACATTAGATGAAGCGCTGCTTCTTAAAAAGGTTCTCGGCCTTACACAGAACGAATGGAATGCCGTGTTTGATGAGGAGGCCAATTAATGGATGAGTACTATGTATTCACATTTGGATCTGGACATGCCCTTGCCGGAAAAGCGGTCAAGATTAAAGGCACCTATTTAGGAGCCAGAAAAATCATGATTGACAATTTCGGAGATAAATGGGCATTCCAGTATTCGGCAGCAGCTTGGCAGGAAATGGAAAAGAATCCAAAACGATTATGGCCAATGGAAGAAATTATAAAGGTGATAGAATGAGACTATATCAGCATCAAACTGAGGCCCTGGAATTAATAAAGGACAAAAATAGATGTGCCATTAAAGGTTATGAAGGATTGTATGAAATTGATACACAAGGCAATGTATATTCAATCAGGCACACAAGAAGTCGAAGGGTTAAAAAATTAAAACCTTATCCAAATGAAAATGGATATATGAAAGTAAATCTATATGATGAATTTGGTAAATGCAAGAAAAAATACATTCATCGTTTGGTAGCAATAGCATTCATATCTAATCCTGACAATTTGCCAATCATAGATCATATCGATTGTAACGTGAAGAATAATGATGTATCAAATTTGAGATGGTGTACTCAAAGTGAAAACATCAAACATTCTTGGGAGTGTGGAAACCAAAAAGGAAGATGGTATAAAAGGGAGGTGATGCAAAATGTTGAAGTTATATCCCCATCAAATTGAAGCTTTAGATGTAACAGAAAAATTCAATCGATGTGCTTATTACTTCGATATGTAACGGGCCTCGGTAAAACTTATATAGGCTCCGAGAAAATGAAAGAACTCGGTAATAAGCTAAACCTGGTCATATGTCAGAAGTCAAAGGTTAATGATTGGGTAAATCACTTTAGATTAAATTATTCTGAAGTCACTTTCTTTGTATTTAATCTTACCAATAGATTGGAAGATTTTTTAGAAGAAGCAGACCATATTATGAAAGATGATTTGTTTGGGCTTACACCTATCGTCGGCATTATCAACTACGACCTAGTATGGCGAAGGCCGAAACTTCTTAAATTAAGCGATTTCACACTCATGCTCGATGAGTCCTCGCTTATAACAAATCGAACAGCTAAAAGATCCGAATTTATTCTTAACTTAAAACCGACCAATGTAATCCTTCTTTCCGGTACACCCACTGCAGGTAAATATGAGAAATTATGGTCACAACTGCAATTGCTCGGTTGGAATATCGATGAAGAAACCTTTTTTAAATCATACGTTGATTATAAATGGGTTGATAAAGATGGATATTGGGATAAACAAATCCTCGGTTATAAAAATGTTGACCACCTTAAGAGGCGATTGACTAAGTTTGGAGCAATATTTAAAAAGACAAACGAGGTTATGGATTTACCGGCTCAGATTGATCAAACAATATATGTGCCGCCAAGTAAAGAATATAGTTACTTTAAGAAACATCACTATCTTGAAATTGAAGATAAAGAACTCATAGGTGATACAACACTAACTAAGATCTTATATGAGCGACAGCTTTGCAGCCAATATAGCCAAGACAAGCTTGATGCATTCCGAGACCTTGTTGAAAGTACGGAAGATCGATTGATTGTCTTCTATAACTTTACAGAAGAATGGCATAGACTTGGCAAGATTACGGATGAGCTTGGAAGGCCATCAGGAGTGGTTAATGGTCAGTTCAGACGTCCGGAAGTGCTTGATAATTATGATAACGGCATTTTGTTTGTCCAATATCAAGCTGGTGCATATGGTCTTAATCTTCAAAAAGCAAATAAGATAATTTATTTCAGTTTGCCTCTCGGCATAGGATCCTGCGATCTGTGGGAACAATCAAAAAAGCGTATTCATAGAATCGGACAAAATAATACATGCTTCTATTATTACTTATTGGTTAAAAACAGTATTGAGACCTGGAATCTTGAACTGCTAAAAACCGGTAAAGATTTAACGGATGACTTATTTAAGAAAGAGGAGGAAAGGAATGAACACAATATGGGATGATTTTGACGGAAAACCCAGAAGAAAGACACAAAGAGAAATGGGCTACGAACAGGGCTTTGCTGATGCAAAGGCACAGTATGAGCCTAAGTGGATTCCTGTTAGTGAAGGGTTGCCGGAAGATGATGCAAGGGTATTAATAACTACAACTTCTGCTTTAGGAACTGAACGTATTGTACTTGAGGTATCTTATTTGAATGGTGTATTTATACGAGGCTTTTCGAGTTATACCCCTCCAGCATGGATGCCATTACCCAAACCCTACAAGGAAGGAGAATAACGGATGAAAGATACTAACGATTATGAAGATATTTACATTTTTGATACATTAGAAGAATGTCACGATTGGTTTGATAGAACTGATTTTATATTGACAGATGCTGATATTGAAGCTTTAAAACAGGGGAAAATAATAAATGCATCCGTCAATAGGGAATATGCTATAACACTTAGGATGGCAAAGGAAGGAGAATAAATATGCTAAAAACTGATCAGTATTGTGATGTATGTGGTGCAAAAACTGAGCATGCGTCTGATTTTAAATTACTTATACCGCATAAGGCAAAAGAGATCCACATTGGATGCCTTTGTGATGCCTGTGTTGAGGCTATTGACAATGCTCTCGATACCAGGCAGCACATTATGGGGATAACTGTTACACCATATAAATCCGGTGTGAATTATCCATATCGAATCGATGAGCAGGGCCGTAAGGTTAAGGCACCCGAAAGGAGACCCGATGTTACATATGTTTAAAATTAGAAAGCATAATTGGTTCGAAAATGTAGTATCAATCCTCATTGTTTGCTTACTTATATGCTTTGTGATGATGTTTCGGTTAGTGTATCTTATTCAGGAGATATATGCCAATCAACCAGAACCCGTTCATTGGGAATATGTAAAGCATGTTGAACGGAGTATATCACCTCTAATAGAGGTTGAAAACAGAATTATAGAAACACATGAGATAGAACCTCAGTATATGCTTTATGAACTTGTAGAAAAACCTTTACAGCAGACAGGAAGTCTCACAGCAGACTTAGGAGTGTTCTATGGACCAAGTGGAAAAGAGACTTATTACAATCTCCCAATGGAAGGTGTAATTAAGATAATGAAGGATGCTGGCTTTTACATGGATTATAAGATAAGGGAGGATGGTGTAAAGACATATGGCGGATATGTAATGTTAGCAGCAGACCTTGATAAATATCCCCGGGGAACATTATTAGAAACTTCACTGGGTAAAGGTATTGTATGTGACACCGGGAGCTTTGTGGGATCAGATGTAGTCGTAGATATAGCAGTTAATTGGTAAAGGAGAAAAGACTAAATAATATGAAAAGAGAAATTAAGACAAGTTCAAACACGTCAATGACATTTGACGATGAGAAAACAAAAACATTTGAAAGCGTGGATGCATGGAAAATGGAAATGAAAGACGCCTTGATGAAAGGCACACCACTTCCTAAAGGACACGGAAGATTGATTGATGCTGACATTATTAAAGACTTTAAAAATGTGATTAAGAATTATGGAAAAGATTATAGGTTTACACAAGAGGAAATTCTTAATATATTGGGACGCTATGAAATTAAATATGCACCCACAATCATAGAAGCAGATAAGGCAGAAAGTGAGGAATGAGCAATGGCTGAATTTCCTGGTATTGAAGAAATGGCAAATAAGGTTGCAGAAACGGCACTTGATGGTTTTGAGTATCAAGGAAAGACCATAAGAGAATGGGTGAAGACAATAGTAGAGCAAGGTTGGATTCCCACTAGTTCGGGTAAACTGCCCGAAAATAACGAGGAAGTCTGGATAACGGATGTGGAAGGAAAGGTTGAAAGAGCACGATTTTACAAAGAACCGCACCCGGAAGATGGAGAAAAAGACATGTTTGCTTGCAGAACTTATCTTGTTTATGCTGAAAATGTTTTAGCATGGCAACCTATCTTAAAGCCTGAACCTTACAAGGAAGGAGAAAAAGATGAAACTGATAATTGATATACCCGAAGAAAAATTTAATAACTTTATATACGGGGATAGTCTTGATGATAAAGACTATGATGAAATAGTTGACTTTATTGCACAAGGCACACTCATTCCCGACAATGCTACTAATGAGGGCTTACTATTAGTATTATATAAAGACGAACGACTTATAGATGCTATTAGGCAAGGAACAAGGGATTTTCTTATGTATCAGCCAAATAGTGATAAATGGGTTAGTTGGTTAGATGCACCATATAAGGAAGGAGAATAACAGAATGATATCACTAATTTTTATTATCTTAGTTATTATAACAGTTAAGGCTGCTAAGGACTGGGAAGAAGAAGCCATAGTTTTCGCAGGAGTAGGAGCATTTATTGCTGGAGTAGCACTCATCGTTATTGCAGGTTGTTTAGTTGATGTGACATATAGAACAGACGAAATGATTCAGATATATACCGAGGAAAATGCAGAAGTTGAGAAGAAGCTGGAAAACGCAGTACAGAACTATATGCAATATGAAAAAGACATAATGATAAGCGTTTCGCCGGACACCGACACAATCAGCCTCATTTCATTATATCCCGACCTTAAGAGCGATAAGCTTGTAGAGTCCGAGATAGAAACGTACATCAGTAATAACGACAAAATCAAAGAACTTAGAGTAAACAAGACAATGAAGAGCACACTCAAGTTTTTACTATTCTTTGGTCACTAGGAGGACGAATAAATGAAAGATAAAGTAAAAATCCTAGACACGGAGTACAGCATACAGCTATTACACGAGGAGGACGACCCAAAGCTCAAAGAGTGCGACGGCTACACGGATTACACGACGCGCCGGATAGCGGTATGTGATAGACGAAGTAATGACCCGATGCAAGTGGAAAAGCCCGAGGTAATTATCGAGAAAGTCGCACGTCACGAAATGGTACATGCGTTTTTAAGTGAGAGTGGATTAGGTGTTAACTCATGGGCGGACAATGAGGAGATTGTCGATTAGATAGCCATACAGTTTCCGAAGATGCGAGAGGCTTTCGACAAGGTATTCGGCGAAGAGACAGAAAATAGAGATTGTCGCGATTGCAAATATTACGACACAGACCTCAGAGAAGAGCCCTGCAAATTTTGTAACGGGAGATTATTGCATGATAAATGGGAGGCGAAAGAGTGAGAAAAGTAACCAAACAAGAGTTTGATGAGTTTATAAAAAATTATCCTAGAAAACTCGATTCTAATTACTTTATGGAATGGCTTGATTACTATGATTTTCCATCGGAAGATTATCATCCAAAAGACCTTGAAGATTTATATTCCCATAAAGTAGCGAGACATTATATGAATTCTTGGGGAGAAGATGAATATTATATAAAGCAGGAGAAATTGAATGACTAAAACAGATGAAATGAACCGAATAATCAATGAATGCCCCTATCGAAACAGCGTAGGCGGAACATTTGTATGTGCTATAAATGTAATGCCATGCATTAGAGCAATTGACACGGATCAGTGCATCGAATTAGAGGAGAAACTCAAAGATCATGAATAACATTATAGCCGCCGGAGTTATTATATTCGCATTTTTAATGATCATTATTGAATTGTATTATTTGCATAAAGGAGAAGCAAAATGACAGAAACTCAATTTAAACATAAAGTAGAAAAATATCTTGAATCAATAAATGCCTGGTTTATTAAATACTGGGCGGGTCCCAAATTTACCAAGGAAGGGATCCCGGACATCCTCGCTTGTATTGGTGGTACATTTTACGGCATAGAACTTAAAACTGATGCAGGGAGACCTACTATGTTACAGATCATAAATCTTTCAAAGATTCGAGAAGCAGGTGGGATAGGAGTTCTTTTATATCCGGATGATTTAGTACACTTTCAAGCATTTATCGAGAAAAAAACACCATTAAGCGAGCATTGGTACCGAGAAAATGTCATGCTGCAGAGAAAATGGTTTGAAAAACTTAATAAATAGCATAAAAAACTATTTACAAATTTATAAAAAAATATTATAATAAGAACCATAGGAGGTAAACAATATGGAACAACTTAATGAAGAAAAATTTGTCATTGATAATGACAAAAAAGCTGACTGGGCTCTTGAGCAAATCAAGGAAAAAGAAGAAGAACGCGACCGCTTAATTGATATTGCGAAAGAGAAAATCCAAGACCTAAACCTGCAGATTGAAGCACTCGAAGCCAAATGCAGCAACGAGACTGGGTATCTTAAAGGATTACTTGCAGAATATTTCAACACGGTACCGCACAAGGAAACTAAAACTCAAGAAACATATCAGCTTCTTACCGGAAAACTTGTTTATAAGAAACCTTCCGTTAAGATTAACCATGACGATGAGAAACTTATTGAATGGTTGAGTGAGACGGAGTATGTTGAGACAAAACAAGCACTTAAGTGGGGAGAATACAAAAAGAACCTCATCGTACAAGGTGACGACGTAATCGATACCGAGACCGGAGAAGTTGTAGAAGCATGTTCAATCGAAGAGGTGCCGGCAAGCTTTGAAGTAAAATATTAGGAGGTAAGATATGGCAGGAGCATTAAAGCATATGGAAAGATCCCATCGTGGATACCATAAGAATGTTGATTTTACGGATTTTCACCGTAAGGCCAGGTATAAGGAAGCTCAAAAATTGCAGCGGATGTCCTTAGCTGATATGTTAAGGAAAGTGATCCATAGAACTGCAGATAAATAGGAGGTAAGATATGGCAGAAAAAATATTAATAATGGGTGAGAGTGGTACCGGTAAATCCACATCCATTCGAAATTGCGATCCAAACACAACCGCGATCGTTAATCCGGTGGGTAAACCATTACCATTTAGAGGAGCAGGTAAATTTACCACAATGAATGGTGAGACGGATGCTGATAAGATTTGTGAATTCATGAAAAGGGCAACCGAGTGCGGAGTAAAAACCATTGTGGTTGACGATTTTCAATACATCTTGGCCATTCCTTATATGGATCGAATCAAGGAAACCGGATGGGATAAATATAATGATTTTGGTTCGAATTACTTTAAGATCATCGATATTTGTAACAGCCTTCCTAAAGATGTATGTGTGTATTACCTTACACATTGCGAGACATTGGATAACGGCATTACCACAGTAAAACTTATTGGTAAGCTACTTCGTGAGAAAATCACGGTCGAAGGACTTTTTACCATAGTACTTAAGACCGGAGTAAGTGAAGGTAAATATTACTTTTTTACCCAGAACAACGGCAAGGACACCGTAAAATCACCTCTCGGTATGTTTGAATCCTTTAGTATTGATAATGACCTGGCTTATGTGGATGCAAAGATAAGGAATTACTACGAGCTCGACGGAGCCAAGAGTGACGCTGAAATTGCAAAGCTTGATGAGGAGAAAGCTGGAAGCGTTGAAAAACCCGAGCCTCGTAGACGTAGAGGTGGATCCCATACGGTTGAACCTCAAAAGGAGGAGGCCAGTAAACCTAATGTTTCGGAGGATAATGCGGCAGGAGATAAGGGAAATGAAGAATCTGATAGACCTGTAAGAAGAAGTAGAAGGACTCACGATGAAGTAGTAGCTGAGAATAATCAAAAGATGGCCGACTACGTCAACGAGACATTCAAAGATGCAACCGGCGAAGAGGTACCATTTGAAGACATAAATGCACCCGAAGCACCCGCATTGAATCCGGTGCCGCATCGCACAGTTGAAGAAACCAAAAGAAGAACAAGAAAACCAAGATAAAAGGAGGACAATAAAATGTCAGTAGATTTTAACAAATTTGATCAGATGATCGATAACAACGAGCTTAAAAAGCAGATGGATGCTGCAGGAGAGTTTGATGATGTTCCTAAAGGAATTTATAGGTGTGTTATTGATAAGATGGAGGTTAAGGAAACCAAGAAACAGGACGGTTTAATATTTGCCGTACAGATGGGAATCACCGAAACCATTGATGCACCTAAACAGCAGAACAAGCGCAAGATTTTCTTTAACCGCAAGATTGCCGGGAACAAGGTTTCAGACAGATGGAACGACGGAGTTGCCATTAAGGGTGTAATCGCTTGGATTGAAAAGCTTCTGGACGAAGGCGACACGGTTGAATTTAAGAGTTACAGCCAGTTTGCCGACGAAGTTCTTGATATATATCAGGACATTTGCCCTCAGATTGAGGTAGAGGTTGAGTACGATCCCGATGGATTTAACCCTATAACTATAAAAGAGGTTTTTGATAAATAACACAGCACAGTAATGGTATCTCGGTAGCGAAATAGGTAGATGCGCCCACTATAAGGGTGTGGTTGAGAAACCTTTTATAGACGTATAAGAGGCAATTTTCGTAAAAAGTCCATGTTGTAAGGTGCAAATCCTTACCCGAGATAGCAGTCGAGTGTCCATCTCATTCGACTGTACAGATTAGTTGACATCCTGTCGGATGTGTACAGCAGTGGCGGAATAGGTAGTCGCTTAATAAGTTAAGGTAAACCCCATATGTATAGCCATGTAAAATTTGGATGTGAAATTCATCGCTGTTGGATTGAAGTGTTGCCATGTGAGGTGCAAATCCTCACCTGCTGTATCCACTTCTTAGTGGACATTGATCCCCCATAACAAATTGTTGTATCTTGGAAGTGTAATGGTGCACTCCGCGGGCGACTGTATAGTTCAAACATTGAGAGAACTCCGGCGGCAGAATGAGGTTCGACTCCTCATCCAAGGTATCACGAGAGCCCAGCCGCTTTCGTGATGTTCAGTTCCTTTCATTTATGCTTCGTTCTCAGATAGTTTAGATCCGGTTAAAACACCGTCATCACGGAGACAGGAGGTTCAAATCCTTCTTCTGGGAATCACTAAAAATTTAGGAGGTAAAAATATGAATATAGGAGATCCCATCTATGAGGTTACCGACAATGAGTTAATACTCGGTCAAATTATTAAGGTAAATGGTGAGAATGATTGTACTGGACATGTTACGGCCATCATTCCTAAGGAGGCATTTGTTGCAGCATATAATAAATGGATAAAGGGGAACAAAAAGAGTGTTACAAAATTTTTTAGAAGGCATTTTTAGCTTTGAACGAGATGCAGATTACGCAAGAATTATTGGAATTGGATTAATTGGTGTAATAATGCTAATATTATGGATATGGATCAATAAGTCCGATAAGGAGCAAAAATGATTTTTTACGACTTAGAGGTGTTCAAATATGACTGGCTTGGTGTATTTATTGACACCGATACAAGGCAAGAGCATGTTATAGTCAATGATACCCATTTATTATACAAGCTCTATTGCGATAACATCAAAAATATATGGGTGGGTTATAATAACAAGCACTATGATAAATACATTGTTTTAGGCATCATATTTGGGCTTAATCCAAAAGAAATCAACGATAAAATCATTATTAAGCACATGGAAGGTTGGCAAATAAGTGATGTATTTCGGAATAGTAAAATGATAAATTATGATCTTATGCCAAACGACATGAAGTCATTAAAAGTTCTGGAAGGGTACAAAGGTCACAACATCAAAGAGACTTCGGTACCCTTTAACATTGATAGAAGACTCACAAAAGAAGAAATCGAAGAAACCATTAAATATTGCCGGACAGATGTACATGAAACCATAGATAACTTCATGTGCACCATTGACGAATTCAACGCTATATTTGACATCATTAAAGCATTTCCAAACCAGGTAAATATATCAAATATAGGTGATTCTGAAGCACGAATTACAGCTAAAGTACTTGGATGCGAAAGGCACGATTATAATGATGAGTTCGACTTCTATGTACTGCCATGTGTAAATGTAACCAAATATAAGGAAGTTGTCGATTGGTTCAACGAGTGTGCGAGAGAGGCTAAAGAACTTAACTTAAATCAAGCGGACGAAAAAACCAAACAGGAATGGTACAAGTCAAAATCACTTACAATTGATGTGGCCGGTGTTCCACATACATTTGGTTTTGGCGGGTGCCACGGTGCACCTAAAGAACCCATCCATCTTGTTGGCGGTCTATATCATGTTGATGTAAACAACTATTATCCATCCTTTTTACTAGCACACGGAATGGTTACAAGATCCGCAAGAAATAACAATTATGATCTTGTATACAAAACGCGAAAGCAATTAAAAGAAAAACAAATGAATGCTAAAACCAAAGAACAGTCAAAAGCATTCAAAAAGGCACAATTACCGTATAAAAAAATGTTAAACGCGCTTTCCGGAGCTATGAAAGACAAAGCTAATCCAGCATATGATCCTCGCAATAATAACATCATGTGTATTAACGGTCAGTTAATGCTGCTAGATTTGATTGAACATCTTGAAATAATACCCGGATTTAATTTAGCTCAATCTAACACGGATGGTCTTATAATACAGCTTCCGGATACAGATGAAGCTTTTGATATGATGGACGATATTTGTTACGATTGGGAATGCCGAATGAGTACCGAAAAATGCTCAATTGGGCTTGCAACGGACCAGATAGCAGAAATATATCAAAAGGATGTAAACAACTACTTATGGATTGATTTAGACGGTGGAGTGGAGCGAATCGGCGCGTATGTAAAAGAGCTTGGACCACTTGATTTTGACTTACCGATAATAAATCAAGCTTTAGTAGATTACATGGTAAATAAAATCCCGGTTGAAACCACTATTAATGAGTGTAAAGATTTAATAATGTTTCAAAAAATAGTCAAATTATCGACTAAGTATGAATATGTGGAGCACAACGGTATAAAATATGATTATAAGTGTTACCGCGTGTTTGCTTCCCGGGACGCATCGGATGGTAAAATTCTTAAATGCCGGTCCGGAAATAATCCGGCTAAATTTGGCAATACTCCCGATAGCTGCTTTATATTTAACGATGATGTAAACGATGCTCCGATTCCGACAAAGCTTAACAAACAATGGTATATAGATCTTGCTAAAAAGCGATTAAAAGATTTCGGATTATAAAAAAGGAGTCCCCACTTAAGGGGACCCTTTTATTTTAGGTTATTCAGTTTTTCAAAAAAGTTATCAGTTAGCCTTGGATTTAATACGCTTACTGCTTCGATTAGCTCATCCATGAGGAGCCATGCGTCTTCGGCGGGTTTTCCGGCGATGCCTCGTAAAAAATTAGAATCGCCATATAATCCTACTTCGGATTCAATCTTACTGTCATTTGAATATCCAACGTCTATCATAGAAGGTTTTTCTCCATATAAATGATCTAGCACTGTAAATATGGCCGCTAATTTTTCACAGTTTTGAATTGTATGTTTGCCAGATTTAATCTGGTCTACCGCATCAAGTAACTCCGCTTCCGTAAACATATCTTAATCCTGTTCGAGCTGCTTAATCCAACGATTAATCATCTGAGCCGTTTCCGGATCCTTCGCATCTCTCTTAAGTTCCCTTAAATCCATCGCAAGCTCTTCTTTGGCATCCTTACGGCTGTAGTCGCGATTGTCATTTCTATATGACATATCATCATATGAGCCGTCTCTATTGTTCGAATAACGACCCATGGAATCGCGTCTTGCATTTCTACCACGACCTCTACCGTCGCCTCTTGCGTATGAATACCCGGACTCATTAGAGTAACCGGCATCTTCCATGGCCATAATGGTATCAATGGACTTAATAGAATGAGTAAGTTTATCAACTACATCAAGACTTCCGGCTGATAACTCGCCTTTCTTTGTGATTTTTTCAAGTTCCTCACAAAGCATCTCTTTTAATTCTTCCATCTTATGCATGTGTATACCTCCTTCCTCATGCTACTCTGGTGATACTCAAGCTACCATCAATCACGTTGATTAATGGAGTGGGTACCGTTGCAGGATCGTCTACATTTCCGTTGACATATTCCACAGCCACTGTAAAGCAACATCCGCGAGGGACGTCCACCGTGGCTCTTGATGTCACATTGCCGTATTCGTCTACAGCTGCAGGAGTAAAGATACTTCTACTGCCGACACGCTCTTCTCCTGAAACCACGATTGCTGTTGCTATCGGAGTAACATCACCGCCCTCGGGAATTGCAATATTGCCTGTAAACTCGACGTTATATCTTGCAAAGCATGAATTAGGATTGTTAACTATGCCACGCAGAACAAAAATTCCTGTGCCGTTTTGATGGAATACGTATCCCTTATTACACCGAATAGAATCAATAAATGGAATAGCCTGATTAAGCGCGACGCTTTCGACCTGGTCCCTTGTTAAATATTCTGCCATAGTTTCACCTCCTTAGAAGTTACCACATCCGCATCCACAACCGGAATTAAGGTTGTTGGGACATGTAAAGATGGGCTGTTCTCCATAAACAGGAACGGTGCCAACGGGACACTGGTTCAATCTGTTATAGATACCATCGATAATTGTGGAATTCTGAGCAACCTGGGAAGCCTGTCCTCTTGCATAAAGAACTTCCTGACGAAGCTGAGAAATCTCATCGTTCTTAGCATCAATCTTGTCCTGGCAAAGCTGGTCCTTAATGGACTGAATGCCGCCATTGATAACATTGAGAATGCTCTGGGTGTTCTGAGTATCATTTGTACGTGTAGCACATGCCTCACGAGCGATATCTGCACCAAGATTAGCGATGCCAAGACGGTTCTCGCAGCAACAGTTACCGAGCTGAGTACCAAGAGAATTGAAGCCCTGACTCATAGCGGTCTGCAATGCGAAGTTCTGGTTCATGTTAGCCATCTGTCTTGCGTTAGCACCCTGCTCAACATTTGCAAAGCCGTTTGCAAGTGACATCTGGATATCTCCGCAGCATCCGCAAAGCTGTGTAGAAAGGGCAGCCAAAGCGTCTCTTACAGATGTAACGTTATCGTTAATCATCTGGTCTCTGAAGCCGTTATTGGTATTGGTGTTAATGTTCTGCTGTCCGGTAAGAACCCAAGGGAAATCGTAACCGAGCTGTGCGTTACCGCCGAATCCTCCTCCGAATCCGTTACCCCAGCCGCCTCCGGCAAGTAAGAGAAGAAGGACGATCCATCCCCAGTCACCACCAAAGCCGCCATTACCAAAGCCACCATTGCCGCCACCATACATAGGTGCGACGGGCATTACCATGCCGTTGCTTTCATCTGTTAAAGCCATAGTTTTACCTCCTATAATTTTTTTAGGTTAGGAACTACTCTCGCGACGAATAGTCCGTATATATTAAGAGCGCCTTAATATTTAAAACTTAAATTTATTAGCAACCATTTGACGGATATCAGGCTTGTTCCACATTTGCCTTGCCTGATTTACTTGATTTTGGTTAACCATACCTGAATTAAGCAAGTATTGAGCCATCTCATCCGGCGTACTAATACCTCGCATGTTTTGTATATTCATCTTAGGATTTATTAATCCTATCGCTTGTAATATGCTATTCGGTATCATCGTCATCCACCTCGATTTCTTTCATAATCTTTTTGACAGTCTTAGGTGCTATCTTCTTTTTAATGTCCTCAATATCACTCTGAATCGCTTCAATTTGACCTTTAATCTCATCGAGTGCTAAATTGTCCGTCTGAGGTTCTTTGGACTCTTCTACGGGGCTGTTTTCCTCTTTAACGAGCCGATATTTTTCAAATATAGGTCTGTCAAGCTGAGAAAACCCCATGGTCTTAGTGTAAATATATGGTGCATTCTCATCTTTAAAAGTAACACTATTACCAAGCCCAATCGGATAACTTCTAGCTTCCGCTTCACTCGATATACTCATGATGATTCCACTGTTTTGAATCTGTTGAGCTTGTATGTTGGGAGCGGGTGCAGCTTGCTGGGCCTGTTGATAAAATTGATTTTGTGCGTAATAAGGGTTGTACTGTGGATAAGCCATTTTTTATTCTTCCTCCTTTGTCCAATACCAAATCGGTGCTTCATCGCCGCTGTCCCAGGTGTCAAAATAGCGGCCATTTTTGACAGCGATTACATGTGTTCCAGTCCCAAGTATATAAGTGCCCTTAAAATGCTCACCACAAAAATCTTTGACGGTATAGCATCCCGGACAATCACTCGGTATTATATATCGTTTATATCCTTCTGTTTTAAGGTATTCATTCCAGACTCGGTTTGAAGATGGCATGTCGTACATTAAAAGACCTTGTAAACAAAGGTCCACATATACCTCATACCATGATTTTTGCATTGCGATAGAAATTGCTCTAACTACGCAATCACCAACGTAGGATCCGCTGGGATTTGGATTACGATGAATAAACATATTCTTCACCTCCACACAAATTAATTGTAAATAAAAAGGTACCTAACTAAAATGAATTAATTAGGTACCTTTGAGGTAAGAATATGGAAATTTTATGCCCTAAACGTATTTAAATAACACTTTTTCGTACTTACAGATTATATTACGAATTTGCTTAACCGATAGATCATACGTTTCACTTAGCTTTTCATATGTCAAACCATCGATATATCTTGATTTAAGAATATCTCTATGCTTTTGAGAATGAATGTGTTCGTCAATTATCCGGCTGATTTGGCTATTTGTATATTCAATCATTTTTTAACCTTAACTCTCCCGGTACCATGACACATGTTGCATTTTCGGTACCCACTATTACCACCGGTCTTACGAACTCTTCTTTTAGTTACCTTTTGTCTTACCTTCGGCATTTATATCTCCCACTCCACTTACGTATGCATCACCTTGTCCGGTTTCAACTTCTTGTTCTACTTCAATCTCATCAACAAATTGCAATTCGTAACAAACCCATAAACCGTTACTTACAAAAAAAGCAATTATTAAAATTACCGACAAAATAAAAAGTCTTTTATTGGTTCGCTCTAATCTTGCTCCCTGGGAATCAAGGACGTAATTAACGTTGATTTTATCATCCATTTTAATCGTCCTCCATCTTGGTTTCAATTACTGTTACTCTATGATCAAGAGATTTAATTTCATTCTGAATTGCGCTCACCATATCGGTGGTCCGGTTTACCGACTGTTGTATGTTCTCGAGTTTAACAATAACCGTAGTAGCATCAATCGCACCGGCTCTAGCCTCATTCTTATCATCTTTCGCATTAGCTTTAATAAGCGAATAAATGGTGATAAGAACTGACACTATAGATATTGTCCATGGAATAAAGCTTGTAGTATCCACTGTAAGCAGCATCTTCATATATTCTCCTATCTTTAATTTATATACTCATTATATCATGCTAGAAAAAATAAAAACACAGTTAGCTTAACAAACTTGTCCAAGTTTTTGGTCCACAAACACCATCCGGAATGCCACATTCAATATGATCCCTTTGATAATTAAGGACTGCTGCCTTAGTTTTAGATCCAAATATACCATCCACGTCACCGCAATTATGGCCCTTGCTATTGAGTAACCACTGCAAAAGCTTAACATCATCGTTAGAGCTACCGGTTTTACAGATGATCTTCTCGATCGTAATTTTACATGTGGGCTCTGCGTGTTTAGGGATAGGTGTTACATTTTCACCATAGAAAATGTCCATATCAACATTACCGTTAATGCCACTAACCGAACCCTTACTCGTATATTGCCACATTTTACAGGGCATACTAGGTTGAGACGGTCCCCATATTGCAAGCCAAATGGGGCATGTTAACTCATTTCGATAGATAACATTTTTGAAATAATCAGACGAAGCATAAACACCGGTATCATAGCCGTTTTTCTTCATACCGTCCACGTACTTTTTGCACATGTCCGTTATTAACCGTCTGTTTTGATAAACATTGATGCCATGTTTCTGCTTGTAATGATCCGCATCTTCCATATCGAACCAGACACCAAGCATGGGCTTTTTACCTTTGAGTACTCTTAAGGAGTGTTCAATCTCATTATCCACATTGTCGAGTGTGAGTGCATATGAATAGAGATATGCACCCCAAGGCAAACCTATCCTTTCACATTCAGTGACATACTGATTAAATTTAGGATCATCCTGGTTAATAGCATTACCGCCCCAGCCAAGACGAATAATGGCAAATTCAATGCCATCGGCTTTCACTTTGTTCCAGTCAATGTTGCCTTGGGCATTAGATACATCAATTCCCTTCATCTTATCTCTCCCTTTTCTTCATATGCTCACGAGCAATACTTATTGCGATTACTGCACAAAATCCAATTAATCCAACCATTAACACGGATGAGATAATCCCAAGGATCATAAGTTAACCCTCCTTATTTGCTGCATCTGTCCAAGCTTCACAAAAAGCATAGATGGCCGCTGAAACAACAGTGCATACTGAACCAACAATGGCGAGAGTCTGATTGCCTACTACAATACCGCTGATGCCGGTACCCAATGATGCAAGTGCTGCTGCCACACAAACCCAAAATTTACGAGATGTCAATTTGTTCCTCATAGTTAATATCCTCCTTGTTTTTATTCCACTTTCTTATGTTTTCTCTTTGAGCTTTCCAGATAATAAATCCGGTATGAATCCCAAGCTCGCCCCATACAACCGGGAGGCCCACAGAAACTATACTCATGTCTGTTATATTCAGGTACCCGCTAAAGATAGTAAGAATATAACAAGCTCCGGTATAAATCCATGCGAATTTAAGATTCATAAAATATAGTCTATCCGTAAAGCCTCTCGTCGCCGGTCTTGCCATAATTACTCCTCTACAATACAATCTTCATAGCCATCTGTCTCTAAGATTGTATCAACATCCGACTGCCAATCTTTGTAAAGATTGGTCTTGACAAAATAAGCTCTGTACTTAGCCTGACCCTTTTCTAAGCTCTTGTCTCTTGCCTTTTCAATTGCTCTTGCGATAAATGCTGACATACCTTCTTCCTCCTTTGTCTTTGCCATAATGTATTTATACCTCCAATTCAGGAATAATATCTGACATAATTGTGTCAACAGTTTCAAAGGTTTCATTTGCAAGCTCCTCCACTTCACTTAATCCCTCCTCAACAGCTTCCATTCTTTCCTCTATACTCGGCTGCGGTTCTGTGTAAGTGTAAGTAATTGTAGTGCCTGATATTACCAATGTGTAATATTCATACTCAGGGCAAGCTACTTCATACTTATCATCAGCGGAAACCTGCTCATAAGTGTGCTTCCATTCATTTTCCTCACTTAAGGTCTGTGTATCAAAAAGCTTCCCATTAACTACTACAGACACATCAACACTTTCAGGCCTGTGCTCAGGATTTTCCTCATCATTCCATATAATAGCCACTGTTACATCCTTCTTAGGAGGGATATAATGGCTTCCATCATTGGAAAACCATGTAGATTTTTCCTGATTCCTGTATACAGTCTTAAAATCAGAATAATCGCCTATATGTGAACCATCAATAGAGTAAAGATTAAATCCTGACTTGTTAGAGCCAACATAGCCAAGTAACTCAACCACATTGGCACTATGATAAATAAATTCTATTGGATATTCCTTAGAGGAATTTCCGAACTTGGCTATTAGCATAATTTTTATTCTCCTTTTATTTAATTAAACACGTTTAAAACTCAATGGTTAAAACGTTATTGAATCACCGCTTTGCGCTGTGAAGCTCCTTGTTGTATTCGCACTAACAAGGGTTTGGTTGAAATATAAATCAACATAAGCCGTGATTTGTATATCGTTTGAGTTTCCTGATATTTCAAGTTTTAATTTGCTATCAGTGTAGATGGTTCGATATACTGTTAAAACGCCTCTTGTGCCACACTTTAACGAACGGATTTCGTTACCAACATATATATCTATGTCTCGGAATATGCAATATTCACTCGTACTAGCTATTTGTCCGAATCCGTAATAATTGCCAGGGAACGTTATTTTTGAAACGTCACCCTTCTTAAAAGGGATTACTGTATCTGCACCATTCACTTTCAGCCCTAAAACCTCATTGGTTTCATCATAGGCGATTGAGTCCACTGTTACATATGTGGAATCTGAGAACTTCTTAACGGCGGCAGTATTCATAGCCTTTATAGCCAAGGCATCAGCAACTTTTCCACTCTGAGTATTAGCCATTACCTGCTCTGCTGTGTCAAGTTTGGGATACTGAGCAATGGCTTTATTCTGCCATTTTCCTGTAGCAACATCATAAATAAGAGCCTGACCATCAGCCAAGGTAGAGTTATCAATATCTACATCTGCCATCTGCTCTAATTCGGTCAAAAACTGTTTTGTCACATTCTCCCACTTATGAGAAGTAACATTGTACTGCAAAATCTGACCTTGTGATGCACTTGCAATATTCACATCCGTCAAATCATTCAATGCACCTACAGCCTGTGCTGTAAGAGCACCATTAGCATCAATAGTAATGGTAGTTCCATCAGGCTTTACTAAGCCGAGTGCTTCACCTGTTGCTGTGGGCACACTAATTGTACCATCTGCAATAATCTTAATGCTTGCTCCATCAGGTCTAACCACACCTGTATTGGTTACTGTTGCAATACCTACAGCACTACCAAACTTCTGCCAATATTCGCTCGCCTGTGCCGTGGGAGTTATACCTGTACATGCTTTTCTACAGAGCCATGACTCATCATTATAAGCTACCAAATCAAGTGGCTCATAAGGTGTAGCGGCATTGTAGTTACCTACAGCCATTATAAGTATTCTACCTGCACTTACTTCTGCCATTTTTAAAAATCCTCCTTAAGCTGTTAAGACTTCATAATATAAGTTTCCATCAGTAGGCTCTATTCTAAGGCCAATACCACTCTCTTCTTCATAGTACAAATTACCATCTTCAAAGTTTACATGAACATGGATTCCTGCTACTTTTGCTGTGGCTATATCTACTAAATCCTGTGCTGTATTCATTGCATTTGTAGCTAATTCTGCCTGTCCTCTTGCTACATTTGCAAAATACATGGAGTTATTAGTATCTTCTCCCTCACGAGTAAACGTATCACCCACTGCCCAAGACCGGGATAAAGTTGCATCCGCATCCGCACTAATCTCGCTCGCTTTAGCGTTTGCTTCAGATACTTGTATGTCTGCCAGATAATTTCTTCGTAGATGGGAGTCACCGATCGAACCTTCACGAACCTGCGCTGTAACAATCCCGCCTGTAGCACTCATCGATATTGTAGGTGTATCTGTAAACTCATTATCCTGAATAAAATCTGACAAACTAATTGAGTCTGTCGTTTCATCTTGATATGTAAGTATAATCGATTGAGATTCGCGGTCGTATCTAGCATTAATGGCAATTTTACCAATGTTAGAGTTAATGCGATTTATTGTACCATCCTTTTTAATGATGGTAATAACACCGGTATTTTCGTCAAGAGTCCATGATCGCATTAAATCATTTGCATCTGCAACGTTTAATTTGACGGTATCAAGAGTTATAACTCTATTATCTATCTCGTCAATAGCTGCATCCATTCTATTTAGATTGGTTTCATTTAAAGCAGTTCTTTCACTCGGGTAATTTTCCCAATGGATCCTTACATACGCTTTTTGCATCTTGCATCTCCTTCATTTCTTCTATAATGGCATTATCAGCAAGTTTCTCAACCTGTGTGGTTACTAATTGAAGTGCTAATAATCGAGCCTCCCATGATAATCCAGGATGGGCATTTATTACATCATTAAGTTCTTCTTGAAAACATCTAAGTTCGTAGTCACTCATCTTATGTACCTATCGTCACCGTCCCAACTACGGCACCATTTCTATATACATTATATGTGCCAGAACGTGCTCTTGTTTGTGCCCATCCTTGGCTTACTACATAACTACCAAGTGCCAACGCTGTGCAATATACATAATTATTCGATATACGCACACCATTTACTCCAGTGCTAAGTGTATTTGCCGTAATCATTCTAGCTTGTAAGTTATCTATTCTTGCATTAGTCGAATTTAAATCACTTATATTTGCCTTTGTAGCCACAAGGTTATTAGTAACTTGCAAATCACTTATGCTCGCCTTTGTAGCCACAAGATTCTTTGTATCAACTAACTCAGCATAAACACCCGAAACTCGGTTATTGACTGAACCAATACTATTATTTAAGTTGTTCTCAGCCGATATTGCTCTATTTCTTTCAGTTAATTCTGATTCGGATGCTCTTTCGGTTTCGGCTTTAATCGCACTTGCATTAGCCGCTACTTGCTGCTTAATGCTTGGTATATAGGGTGGCTGCCTTCTTGTTCCTTTTGCGCTATAATCATCTTTAAGGCTTTGAACACCTTTAAGTTTTCTTGTGAGTACATAAGCACGAATAATTGACCGTCTTGCGACCATTAAAACAAAGTCGCCACACTCAACGTAGGGTAATCCGATACAAGTAATATCTGCAGGTCGGTACCATAATCCACGAACGGTGTTATAAAGATTTTGTGCGACCGAGCTTAATTCAGATCCTGTCTTACCATAGATTAATGGATTATCTTTAACGGTAAATACGTTTTGAATTGCCGCACGTTCACCAGATGTGGCAATTACGTTGCCCTCTTTACCTATCAATTGAACCATGGTTATAGGATCAACGTCATAGTTTTCAAACTTAATACTTGTATAATGTGCCTTAGATACGTTATCAACGGCATTCTCATCATGTGGGTATAAATCATCGGCCGGGAATAAATCCTCTGCAGGATATATCGCCTCAGTTCCTTCTACAAGATGAACATATTCAAAGGTACCAGCACGACTAATACGGCCAAAACGACCGTTTATTTGGCATAAAGGTTTGATAATCTTAGCACCCTCAATAACGGAATCATCAATAGTTTTATTAACCGTCATTGGATCATTTGGTAAGAAATCAATCTCTTGCTCTATACCAAAAAGATTAAAAAATGAATTTCTCATATCCCTAATGGTAATCGGGAAACTAAGACTATTATACCAGGATGCAACATCAGTGTTACAAATACGATACAATGCGTCATAGGCCATAATTTCTGTGGTATATTCCTCATGGGTTGTATTTGTAACAGTATCGATTATGCCTCTAAAGATAGGAATGATATTATCATCCACAATAATATCTACTTCGATGCCCATTCCTTCAATATCGGCAACAATATCAACGGTATCAACCTTAAACGATGACGCAATGCAACCGGTAAAAGATAAACTATTACCGGTCTCAATTGCCTCCTGTAACTCCATGGACTCACAAAGGATATCATCGTTGTGAATGACAATTTCTGCCTCCGGGATTCGTATCTCTAAATCTTTATGCACGTTATCTGATTTAAAGAGGTTTTTAACCTCATCCGATACTCTTAGCATTTATCTTTCCTCTAAATCCATGGTTACAATGGTTACGATATAATCCGCATTCGCTTCCTTTCTTGATTGAAGCGACATTTTGTAGTAGCAATAACAATCTACGAGTGCATTTATATCTGAGCCAACATAAACTTTGATATTAAGTAAATTACCCACTTTATTATCGTTAAGGAGTGCAATAAAATCATTATATTGCTCATCGGTAATAAAGGCCAAATCAAAGCTTCCATTTACTCTTCTTCGTACTTCATCCCGATGCTTTGAATAATTCGCATCGGTCCACTCATTGTAAACAGGCTCGCTTGATACCTTGTAGCTTGTATAATTTATGTAATTTGTAATATCTACATCACCAAGTTTAGCAAGAATCATGTCACACCTCTGCTTATATTATATCGCACCAAACGCGCTATAACCATTAGATTTGATAAATTTATCGTCCTCATCACGAACCACCTGGAATATCTTTCCAGTATCTCCGGCAAGGGTAACGTTCACGTTTACCGGTACCGGCTGCCCGGTTGATGTTGTGGTACCCGATAATGCACCACTTCCTTCCTGAGAGCTCCGTGAAATAACAGGTTCAAAATCAAAGCTATCACTTAAGGTTCTTTGTAACTCATCTGTGTTATCTTTAATACCTTGCATGAATAGATCCATCATGTCCGGAGCATATGTATGGAAGTTACTCAAAGGACCGAATTTCGGTTCCGAGAACCCAATAAAATCTTTAATTTTTTGTCCGACACCCTTGATTACATCAACAACGGCACTTATTTTTTCCTTAATACCATTGATGAAGCTATCAAGTAAGTCTCGTCCCCATTGTAATGCTTTACCAGGTAACTCTTTAAAGAAATTCACAATGTTATTAATCGTGTTTGGTATATCCTCGGTGAAAAATTGCTTAATCCCTTCCCAAATAGATGCAAAGGTTTCTTTTATTCCTTCCCAAAGATTAATCCAAAACTCCCTAAACGCATCGCATTTATTCCATAGCACCACAAATGCTGCGACAAGGCCCGCAATGGCTAATACAATTAAGCTAATAGGATTGGCCGCCATAACCGCATTTAGCACACCGAACACCGTTGTTAGTCCTTGGATGATACTTATAACACCCGTTACGATCTTAAATCCGGCAAAACCTGCAACAATAACACCGATTAACGGGGCTAATATCTTAAACAAGTTGACGATTTTTTCAAGGCCACCGTCTGCGATAAATTGAGAAAATTTGTCCATTAGGCTGGTAATCGCGGGAATTAACTCTCCCAATAACGATGCGCCGGCGCCTTTAAATGCAGCGTCCAATGTTGTCAGTGAATCTTGAAAAGCCGCACCGTCTTTAACCGCATCCTCGGATATAACTCCACCAAGTTCTTCAAACTGTTCCATTAAGGATTGAGTTTCCTCTGCGGTGGTATTAAATAGCGGAGCTAATTCTTGACCACTTCTACCAAATAAATCATTAGCAAGAGCGGCTCTTTCTGCAGAATCTTCCATCCCTTGAAACTGAGTGATAACCTTGGCAAATAGATCTTCACGCGATAAGCCTTGTATGTCTTCCATTGACAATCCAAGACGATTAAACGTCTCAATTGCAGAATCTGAACCGTTTACAGCCTCGTCAAATTTATTGGTAAGAGTTTTAAAACCCGCAGACATATTATTTATATCTGCCCCGGATAACTGTAACACGTGATCCCACTTTTGATATGCATCAGTAGATAATCCGAGCTTCTGACTCATCTTATCTATCTGGTCGAGATTCTTAGAAAATCCATCTGCAGTCTTAAACAATGCTGCTCCGGCTCCGGTAATAACTCCGACACCTGTGGCCATGTTTTTAAAACCGCCAGTTATTTTCTTGGTACCAGAATCCCACTTGTTTTTGAGATCATCAACCTTATCACCGGCCTTAGTGATTCCCGACTCATATTCACTTGAATCTAATGTAAGCTTCGCTACTAAATCAAATAGATTCATTTATTTTTTTCCTCATATGATCAATAATCTGTTTAGCTGTTCTCTTTTCCTCTTTTGGAGGATTAATTATATCCGCATACCTAATATTAAGATTCCATGCAGATTTCATGGAATCAGTAACATAAATGCGGTATGCCTCATCACGCCGATTAAGTCTAATCTTTGCTGAGACATACCGCATAAAGTACTTTAGGCTTCGGGCGCCTCTGTATTCTCCATAACAGGACCAGAAGAGGTCTTTTCCATTATCTGATCCTGCAATCCAAAAAGCTCAATTACCGTTGGATCATTAAAGAAGTCTAATAACATCGCCGGTATTTCGAGCAAGCTCGGCTGGTATGTCTCAGGATCTTCCTCATTAAGTATCGCTAATATGAAGATCACCGTTGTTGAATGGTGTTTTAACAAATACTTAATGCCTTCCATCTTATCAGTCTGGATTGCTTTTTTGAATTCCTCGTCCTTTGTTATACTAACAATAGGATCGATTAAATCCGCCAGCACTCCTATTGCTCTCTCGCCTTTTATATCGGATAATTTCATACATTAAGCCCCCTGACTCGTTGCTGTTGCGATAATCTGAATATTTCCGGTTACTTCTGCAATGTTTACTTCACCACTTAATTCGGTATACGCGGTCTCGGTAATGTCCTCATTTCCCATGAGTACGACTACGTTTGCAACCTCATAACCTTCAATCGCACTAAGTGTAGTAGCGAATGCATCACCAGCATTGACAGAATTACCTTCGAATGTTGAACCAACGTTTAATAAATTCTGATTAACTGTGTAAACATCAACCTCGCTGGGATCCAAAGAATAGAATTCCATGGGCATTGTTTCCTGGTCATTGATTGAAACATGACCGGTCAACTCGACGGAAGTCTGTCCTTTTCCGGCCTTTGTGGTCTGAAGCGAGAATCCGCTTGTGGATAATGCATCCTTTAATCGAACCGCAACACAACCGCCATCAGCTCTATCACCAACCCACCAAACATCCGAGAAGTCGGTCTGCTTGAGGTCTCTACGAGGTTTAATAGCACCTGTTTCTGCATCAATATCTGCAGCACCAAGAGCTAATCTAATACCCTCTTTTGATGTGCCAAGTGAAGTAAATGCCAACTTAGCCTCCCAAGAATCGAGGTGCGCAAGTTCCTTCATTTTAGCAGGACAGTTATCGACATCCTCTCCGAGGTCTGAATATGTGGGAACACAGGAAGCCTGGATGCCACCTGTGGTGGCACATATAATATCTTCATCAAGTAATGCAGGAGCTGCGGGATTAAATCTCTTAAGCAGAACACCGGCATCAAGCTGAAGGCTTTCAAATGTGTCTTTAGGGATAACTGTAAATCTTCCCATAATTAACTCCTTTCTAATAAGCCGTTAAAAATTCTCCTAAAACGTTTAAATAAATACGTTTAACCTTGTCATCGTTAGGATCCCCCATTCGCTGTGCAAACGGTGTGCCCTTAACGAGCCAAATATAGCCATCGTCAATTTTAATGACGTGATGCCCATATTCTGCAATAGTCTTTGCAATCTCGTCTTCCTTAAGGGATACTCGCTCCCAAGAATTAGACTTATCCCAAAGAGAAGCGCTTAATGAAACTACATTACCAAGAGAATCGGTTGATTCACTATAAGTAATATAAGGGAAAGTTAAAGGCACCATTTCGCCTTGATCGTTTGGTATCTTTTCCGGCACTGAATTCTCATCAAATGCGGGCCAGTCAAAACTATTCCAAAATGCGTTTAATGCCTGAGCTTTATTCATTAGTCAACTCCCATTCTTCCGCGCTTACTTGCCTCATGTTGAGATTTGCGCTATCTGGTGTGCGCTTATCATCACCATCAGAAGTGACGCGAAATATCTTTCCATCGCGAAGTCTCTTAAACACGTCATGATATTGCAAATTCATTGCTTTTTTTGTGGTTATAGTATAAAGAGCCGTTACTCCTTGCTTTTCACCGATTCTTGCTTCCATTGAAGTATCAAGTACGGTTGCGGCTTGAAATTCGGCCCCTTCTACCCAAGAGGTAATATACCCGCCGTAACCGTCCGCTCTGGTTGTTTTGTCAAGCATTATGCAATTTTCCATTGCTTCCGATAATAGGCTCATATCTTCCTCCACTTATTAAGTTGATTAGCAAATGTTGACTGCCAAGACGGTCCACTTGCTCCGGACGAACCACCGCTTGCTTTAGAATACGAATATCCGCCAAAGGACTCGCTTTGATAAGGTGAATTAACTGACTCGCCATATTTAGTTACCCATGCCTGTATCTCATCGGCCAAAGAAATCACTTCCTTTGGTACGGCCATTAACCAAATAGATCCGACAAATAATTCATCTTCAAGATTAAGTTCTTCGGTGTACTTATGCACTCCATCGTTAAACACAGAGCCAATAATACGAAAATATTGATTCTTTTTAATCTTATCAGTAAAGTCAGAATCAATGATTTTTCCATCTTGTATTTCAAAGGCTCCGTGTATCCGGGGCTGTCCACGATCAAACCAATTTTTAATTTCCTGGCAAAGTTCACTCAGCATCTGCTTTCTTTCTACCTCTTCTCTTAGGGGCGGGATCATCTTCATGCTGCTCTTCAATAACAGCATCTTCCTCTACCTCTTCAACAATAGGTTCCTCCGTTACCGTCTGCTCTTCGACAATCTCCTCAATAACAGGTTTATGCCTGCGATTTTTATCGCTTAAAAGCTCTGTAAGTCGTTCATCAGATACCTCAAGACCTTCGCGGGGGAAAATATCCCCCGCCTGGTACTTATAGTTATTATCCTGAAGATCTGTAAAAGTTGTTAATGCTTTAAACATGTTTTACACTCCTATGTCTTCAAGTGTTAATCCAGTAAGATCAAATACCTGTTTATTTGATTTGGTCTCACTCTTCTGCCACAAGATAAGTTTCTGATTCTTATTATCAATCTTAAATACACCATTTCTGTCTGTATCATCGATTGCTTCAACAAGACCAGTGCCTTCACTAGGCTGTAATCCTACAAGAAGACTTGTTACACCTTCTTCAGGATCACTCCACTTAAGTGCCAAGAAATGTCCATCACCACTTAAAGGTCCAGTGGGAGAAAGACCGCCTTCGATGAACTTAAGAGTACCGGTTACCTTGTTACCAGATACTGTTACATCATCCTGGAAATCACCAGGTGTTTTGTCGGTCCATGGGAACGTTGTCTCATCGGCTTCCGACTCTACCGTGAGACTCGTTAAGGGTTTGCATCGATAGTGTTAATAGCAACGCCATCAGCATACTCAAACCAAAGTTTCATGCCCATGAGAGCGAATGACTCACCAACGGCTGTGCCGTAGTTGCCCTGTGCATGGAATCCGATAAGGCTTGTCTCACCGTCTGTGGTGTAAACAAGGCCAAGTTTTGCGAACTCGGTTGAAGGATCCACATAGTAGAGAACCAAGTTGTCGGAAGGAACTGCAATAACCTTGCCCTGGTCAATCTCCGAGGAAAGGATAATTGTGTCCGCACCGAGGAAGTTCTTAATATACTGGATACCGAACAGATTCTGGATGCTAAGTTCTGCACCACCAAGATACTCGTAAACATCAAGGGTGTTTACGAATACAACTGTGCTGGTTACGTTCTTATGCATCTTCTTGAACTTATCCTGAACCATGCCGATTGCCATTGCTACTGCCATCTGGAATGTAGCATAAGAATCGCCCATAGCTGATTCATCACCGGTCAACTCGTCATAGAAATCATCCATAACTACAGTCTGTAGCTCATTAAGGAATGCATCGTCGGTCTTTTCAACTGCAACTTCTGCACCGTACTTGTCAACATCCTCAACAGGAACAGCCTTTGCATATTTCTGTAACTTAAGATCTGCATAACCAGCCTGCTGAACGGTTGCCTTTGAATAAGGGATTATTGCACCTGCAGGTACATCACCGTCTTCAAGATCAACCTTTGCGGTATAAGAAACAAGCTTAGTTCCAGCCTCCTTCTTAACAGGTCTCATAATACCAAGAATCTCACGAAGAGCCTCCCAGTTCTGACCAAATCTTGTGACGAAATCAATTTCTCTCGCGGTAACATCTACATAGCTGTTAGGTAAGCTATCACGAGGAGTGGTTAAAGTTTCAACGTTTGCTGCTGCCATGATCATTTTCCTCCATTTCGAATGAATTCTCCCCAGGCCTTCTGTCTTTCCTGGGTGTCCTTAATTTTCATTATCTCTTCTTTAGTTTTTCCACCGCCATTATTCTCAGGTGGTGTAGATGTCCCGGCACCCTCTTTACCGTCCTTAACAATAAAGTCGGACCACTCTTCGGTCAACGACTTCTTAAGTTCGTCGGAACCTTCGATCTTGCCATCCTTATCAATCTTGATTTTATCAAGTTCAACAAGCCTTGCAACCGCGTCAATGCGCTTTTCGGAAATACCGACCTCCTTAAGTAATGCCTTATAAGCTGCCATCTTACTGTTATTGGACTTCTCAGTCTCAACCGTTTTCTTGTAAGTATCGAAATCCTCTTTTAAGGCTTCGTACTTAACCTTATAAGGATCCTTATCGCCATTGTCGCCTACCTGCTTCTTCAAATCTTCCAGTTCCTTCTGGACACCGGGAAGCTTCTCAGCATCTTCCTTATACTTAGCAATATCATCCTTTAAACCGTTAACTGTCTCAACATGAGCATCAATAATCTCATCAATTTTCTCAGCTTCAATCCCCAGAGCTGATAAAAATTTTCTTGAAAGTGCCATATTATGATCTCCTTTTCTTCGGTGTACGTTTCTGTGTACATTAGATTTTTACACCTACATTATAAAATATATTTTTTGAAAAGCATATATAAAATAATTTTTATAAAAAAGTCTTTACAAATAGATAAAAAAGAGCTATTATTATCATGTAAGGAGGTAATAAACATGTATCAATACAAAGGACACCGAATAGTAGAGACAGACTACGGATACCTGGTATATACACCAAAGGGCGAAAGGCTTGGACCATACAGTACCACAAAGGAGGCCGAAGAAGCCATAGACGAAAAAACAACTGAATAGCACAAAAAAGAGGGCCTTATCCTTTAAGGCCCTCGGTGTATATTTGGCTGTATTTTTCTTTGTACTCTGACTTAAGAATGGCATTCTTCAAAAAAGGTCTTGGTGCTCTGCCACGTGCTCCCAATTCGATATATTGAGCATATTCCACATTAGTACCAATATAAACTTCACCCATGGCAGGTACTCCATGCGGAGCATAATCCTCGGTTTTTGCCTTTGCCCCAGATTGAGTATTCGGGGAGCCTTGCGCATTCTCGGTAACAAACGTGATGCTGTTACGCAATCGGCCTGTATCCACGGCTCCCATATCGGTAATTTCTTTAATAGCATAGCCTTCGGCTTGGAGTCCGACAGCCTCTGAAATAACAGAAATCCGTCTTTTTAATTCATCCTGAACTTCATTGACATGGGAAGTAACCTGTAACTCACTCATTCCATTCAAATCCTTTCACGTCTACACGCATAGCGCACCGGCAGTTATAAACATTAGCAGGGTCTGCAGAAGGATCACCTGGATATGAAATCTCGCCATATTCATTGTCCCATGGTTCATCTACATCCACTTCAACTCCGTCAAGGTCGGCATGCCATGCTCTTGTCCGTTCATCCAACGTTGCAACCCAAATACGCTTTAAAATTACACCATCTTCAGTAGCCTTTTTATAACTATCATTGCGTCCTTTATTCTCTGCGGCTGTAGTCATTGTCCGAGCATTACGAACTGCGGAGGCTCTATTCATATCTGTAACCAACATCAATCTTTTTGATATATCCGGAATTGACTCGCCTTGTAATATGCCTTGGAGTACTTGACTGTTAATATTCTTTTCATTCCATCGCATGTCCTTCGGGATATTAACCTTCTTTTTCGGTAAGAAACTCTTATCTTTAGTAGCCAACTCCTTAACGGCTCTTTCATTTACAAGCGAGAAACTATAACCCTTAATCTTCTGATCCTTAAAGGCATTATAATTTACGGTATATATCTTAGGCATTTTGCTATTGACATAATTAAGAGCCACTTCATTTGTATGAGATAACTTAGCCGCAGTCTCATCAACCATACCCTGATACCGCTTATTATTTACTGTAATATTTTTCGCAGTTCGTTCATACGTTATTTTGGCTGTACTTATGGCTTCTTTATCTCCGGACTTAATCGCTTCTTGTAAATCCTGGAAGGCTTTGTCGAGTTTAGGAGCATGAGAAATCATAAATTTATTCCAAGTGCTTGATATATCGCCATAAGCACTTGAATAAATCTTATTGACCTTTTTCTCCATTTGCGATAAATGCTTATCTGTCCACTTACGGGCCTTATCTTTTACCATTAATTATTTTCCTCGTCTAAGTTATCCACCGAATTATCCACATCATCCACCGAATCATCAAACCGACCGGCCTCTTCCCGGGTAAGATTGTCCATAATACCATCAATCTCGTCGGGGCTAATAAAAGGAAGCTTTTTAAGTACGGTTTTAGCATCAAGGTACTGTGCTGCGGAAAGAACCATGGTGGTCTCTTCGGACTGGTTGACAATCATGGACCGTTTAAACGTAGGATTGTCCTCGATTCCTGCAAGAGCCAAAATCTCCTGAATAAACTCGATCACACAATATTCGAAATCATCCGTTTTTTCATTCAAAGGCTCATAAGATGCCCGAATTGCTGTAGCCACAATATTACCATTAGCGATTGCCTCGGTATCAAGGGCCATTGCATCCTTAATAAGATCCTTTTCAAGTCTTGTCAAATAGGTTTCCCTTGCCGTAACGGGAACGTCAACCGTATGAGCCTCTACATTTACATGCTCACCGTCAACATTCGCCGCATGTACCGTTTTTAATTTCTGAATAAACTGGGCTAAATCAACATCGTCCATGCCTCCAGCATTCTGAACAATCCAATAAATCAACGAAGCATCGTCCACGTCATTGGCAAACCCGGACTCAATCAAATCATAACAGTCAATTTTAGACTGCCATGCTTTAATTTTAGAAACATGATCCTGATTACCCCATAAAGGAACCACAGGGAATCCCGGATAATTCTCAGCATCATATATCTCGGTGCCATCGGCATCCGTTGTTCTTGTCTTAAGAATATAAGCTCTCTTAGGTTTATAAATCGTAAGCTTATTATCTTCTTTGCGCTTGATATATTCGGTATATCCGTCCATTTCATACAATGTAGCGCGTAACGGTTTATTATCGTCAATCTGCCAAAATCTTATGCCAGCCTTCATGGATCCGTCTTCTTCATCATAGAGAGGTAAATACTCAAGCGCCTCAAATATATCAATATGGTCCAAGTTCCAAAAACCATAAGCCACACGATGAGTAAGTGCCTTTTTGCCGAGCTTTTGCATTCGGGTATCAAATGCCTTTGTCTTGGTACCCAATTTATCCTTAGTATCATCTTTTTTAAAATTAACACCGTTACCAAGTAGGTACTGATTCTCCTGGACATTAAATCGGTCATAAAAATTGCTCGCTAACTTATGCTGCGCGCTAAAATTATCTTGTACCGCTTTACCGCTTATCGTATAAAGTAACTTCCGGTACCGCATAATAGTGGTATTTTCCTGCTTAGAATAAGCTTCACCTTCTACGGCCCATCTATATAAGTCACTAGACTTATACTCGTTAATGGCCGAGATGATAAAATCTTTTAGTTGTTTGTCATCTTTAACAACTTTGAGTAAATCCTGATAGGTTTTCATTGTTTATCCTCCTTATAAGAACATACATCCGGCCAGTTCTTCGTCCGTTCGCTCCTTTTTTAACCAATTCTTGCGAATTAACGAGGATAAGGAATCAGGGCAATCGTCGTGCTCAGCATCCTCATTATAATCGCAAATTTGGTTTATATACTCTTCATCGGTACCTTCAACAAAGACCACATTCGGCCATACATTTTTAAGGTATGTCGAAATCTTAAGATATTTATTCATGTCCTCATGATAAGGGACAGACCTAACACCTTTAGATTTAAGGTCTTTATTCAAGTAGCCTTTATCTCCATTAGTTTCATTATACAACTTTCCGCAATTATAGTCTTTATATAATTGAACGCACTTATCCTCTACATCATCAACATGCTTTCTCCAGCACTTTCCGAGCACATAGTATATACCGGATTTCTTATTAACAATTGTAAATGCCGTATAGTCCTCGCCATCATAAGCCGCATCAATATGAGCATCACCTTGATAAACCATGGCAGAATCGCCACCGGTTTTAGGATCCCAAAATAATATATCATCCTCGGCAATATGTCGGAGCTCATAGTTTGCAGCAAAGAGGGAATTAGTCATTGAGTCCTTAATTGTTTTTAACTCTTTGTCATCAATTAAGCCCGTTTGCTTATAGTCCCACTTCTCGGCATCCGGCATAAGTGAAAAAGCATCATCCTTATGCCATGGTGTCCCGGTGTTAAAAATACGGCCACCGCGGTTCTTAATATTCTGGAGCTCTTGATAAATAGATTTAGTTCTATCACGCTCTGCCTTACTTGTACGGTCCTTAAGGTTAACAATATCATCCGTAAATATGAAATCGAAATGCTTACCGGTAATGGAGCCACCAATACCAAATGCCACAAGTTGTGAGGTACCTTTTATATCCGTCGTTAAATTTGTACTTAACTCCGTGGCATTGTCGACGGTAAGTTTCAATTGCACACCGTAAATGGCCTCTACAAATACTTGTGTATGAGGATCAAGTAAAATATTTCTAACTTGCCTAACAATTTCTTTTACATCATCGTCCGTTTTTCTGAGGAACAGCGTTCTTTTATTCGGCAATAAAATCATAATTAA
>Ga0247611_10001606_pt1 | contig 39867 bp, 38 predicted proteins | sample 177DNAGHGhighgp2_FD_192422 | JGI IMG/M metagenome (GOLD analysis project Ga0247611, IMG submission 192422) | Sheep rumen microbial communities from Palmerston North, Manawatu-Wanganui, New Zealand - 1770 DNA GHGhigh gp2 | ecosystem: Host-associated > Mammals > Digestive system > Stomach > Rumen... | reverse complement strand
CCTCGATATCCCTTTGAAGAAGCTTTAAATAAGGCACAAGAGCGCCGTCAGGACTTTCAAAGAGAAAACCCTCATCTAGCTCATCAAATCTAAAACTCTTTCTTCCGCCGTTTTCTGCTCTTTCCCAAAATTTCTTAAGCTCAGAAAACCTCATGTAATAAAACTGAGAGGTCCTGGTGTACAAGATAACTAAAAAGGCTATGCCGTTTTGCTCCTCAAATTCCTTCATGAACTGAAACTGATGCTCATGTATGTTTTTTAGAGCAAAGGTATTATTTGCATCGTCGCATTCCTTAGCATCAAAGCATACAGAATAGCCCTGAACTACACCGATATAGTCAACTGTACTTTTCTTCTCAAAATAAGCTACGGAAATTCTCCTAGATTCCTTATCAAATTCAATAGGTGTTATGGGCGTTGGAATCTTCTGAACAAGCGCTAATTTTTTCTCTCTATACTTTTCATTGGTAATGTTAATCAGCTCTTCAAGGCCAGAGCCCCTAAGTCCTCTTGAATTCCAGTACCCCATAATTCCCCCTCAATAAGAAAACATATAAAACCTTTAATCAATTTCCATAAAAATCACATGATGGTCGAATGAATAAAAGATTTAAGATCTGCCGCCGGCTTAGCATCAACAAGTCTTCCGATATGCTTAATAAACTGCTCCGGCTCCTTATATACGCTGACCGAACCCTCTAGCATTCTCTTCTTCATTTCCTCAGTAATATACTCCTGAACATGCTTTACTGTCTCTTCGGTCTTTTTATCCTTCTTTTCCTTAACAAGGCATAAAACTGCACCTTCATTCATGACAATACACTGAATGTTCATTACATGCATGTTAGAGGTCATTACATTGTCATAATAAATAGCAATCTTCTTTTTACTTTCTGCAGCCTTATCAATGCTCTTATAAACGTCTTCAGGAAGCTCCTTAAAGCCCCATATGGTGACAAGCTCAACGAATTCCTTACACGCAGGCAGCAGACAAAAAACAGCCGCTAAAACAAAAACATATTTGAATTTTTCAGCAATTAAATTTGTCTGACCTACCATTAAAATGATAAAACCGCATACTAAAAGTGAAATGCAAAGTCCAATTCTAAGTATCTTAAGATGCTTAATATAGCCTTTGTCACCCTTGTGAAATCTGCCCATAAAAATCTCCAATTCTATTTAGCTGCCTGAATAATTTCAAGAGCTCTCTTAAAGTAATCAGGAAGAGGTGCAATAATATCCCAGCCGCTTATCTCTTCAAGCTTCTTCCAGTCAACACCTGCAAGATTCATATCTTCCTCATCTATTTCACCTGTTCTAATGGCAGCTGAAACATCAGGGATTTCCTTTAATTTAAGCTTAATGCTCTCTGCTCTTTCTTCAAGCTCTTCAATTTCAGGCATTACAAGCTTGTATGCGTGAAGGAACATATCAGGCTTGATTTTTCCCTTAAGAGCACCGCCGTGCTGCTTTTCAAGGAAAGCCATATTGGCATTTCTGTTTCCATATTTAAAATCACCGATGACAGGATTTCCGATTGAAGCAAGCTGAGCTCTTATCTGATGAGACTTACCGGTAATAAGCTCTATTTCAAGATAAGAATAGCTATCACTAACAAAAAGAGGCTCGATGCTGATTTTTACAGGAACACATCCCATTGTATCTTCGCTATTTGCAGCCCCCTCACCAAAGGCATCAAAGAAATTACCATCAGCTGCGCTTTCCTTGCTGCTTACTATCTCTACAGTAACCTTGTTATTTTCTTCATCCTTGTAAAGCCTTCCTTCAAGAATGCCCTTTCTATCGCACTTTCCCATTACAATAGTGCGGTAATATTTCTTTACGCTTCTTGCCTTGAACATATAAGAGAGCGCCTTAAGACCAGTAATGGATTTACCAGCTGAAATAACTCCGCTTGTATTTCTATCAAGTCTGTTACAGATGGCTGGCTTAACAGAGGTAGCAGTAAGTTCATCATTTTCCCTTACATAATCAATTATTACTTCATTAATGGAAACATCTGCATTATCAGCCTTTTGAGAAAGAACTCCTGCCGGCTTATTTACAAAGATAACGTCATCATCCTCATAAAGCACCTCAAGATCTTCAGCAGAAATAGTCTTATCCGAATCACCATAAAGCTTCTTTACATGCTTTTCGTAGCTGTTAAGCCTCTTGGTGCGGACATCCTTTATTTCCTCCTCACGGAACTTATCAATGGTCTCATCTGAAAGAAAAAGGGTAATCTCATCGCCCATCTTTACCATGTCGGTGCCATCGCTCTTTTTGCCATTTAAAACGATATTCTTCTTTCTAAGCATTTTGTAGAAAAAGCTCTTTGGAGCATTCTTCATATATCTTGAAAGAAACTTAATCAAAGTCTGACCTGAGTCAGCTGAGGTAATACTAATTTTTTGCATATTTTCTCTTTTCTAATTGAAATTTATTATCAATAAATGATATTTTCTCTTTTCTAATTGTAATTATATTATCAATAAATGATACTAGTCGCATCAAATATATAATAGTCACACATTTCCTTATTAAGCTCCTGCTTTTCACTAGAGCACTCATCAAACACAGCCACAGTCTTCATACCGGCTCTTTTTCCTGCTAAAAGTCCCTGCACAATATCTTCAAAAACCAGACATTCTCCAGGCTTTACACCAAGATCTTCTGCAGTAAGCTTATAGATATCAGGAGCAGGCTTTCCCGCTGCAACCTCAGATGAAACATGGATGGAATCAATATACTCAAGCACTCCGTTATTTTTAAGTGCTGAAACAACCAGTTCCTTAAAATTGCTAGAGCCAATGCCGATCTTTATGCCATTTTCCTTAAGCTTCTTTAAAAAGCTCTCGATGCCCGGCTTTAAGAACACCTTATGCTCATAATTGTAGGCAGCCATTTCATTCCAGGCATCCATCATTGCTTCTTCTGATTCATTTATATTAAATTTTTCCTGAAAATATTTTGCGCATTCGATAGGACTCTTACCTTCTAGCTCAGTATGCAGCGTTTCAGGGCATTCAATTCCGAATTTCTTTAAATAATCTTCATCTATGCTAGGCCAAATCCACATAGAATCAGCAAGCGTACCGTCAAAGTCAAAAATAACGGCCTTAATCCCCTTTAATAAATCATCATAGGAAATAGTATCAGAAAAACTCTTGCCTAAATCCTCTATATTTAAATCACTAAAAGCTTTCGTGCCGATTTTTATATTATTTTCCTTCTCAGCGCTTACCTTTTCACCACTTGTCTTTTCATCGTTCAGGCTTTTAAGATAACCTATTTCCTCATCGCTAAGCCTTCTGAATTCACCTGTTTTAAGACCTGTTCCTGAAATTCCGGCAAAGGAATATCTTCTAAGATGAACCACCTCATGACCTATGGCAGCAAAAATCTTTTTTACCTCGTGGAATTTGCCTTCAAATAGCTCTATAAGGCACCATGAAACATCACTATAAGGATAAGTCTTTAAAATCCTTACATTTGCAGGTAAAGAAACAATATCATCATCTATCTTAAAACCGCTTTTAATTTTTAAAAGCTCTTCATCCTTAACAATTCCAGAAACTAAAACTGAATAAATCTTTCCTATGTGCTTTTTAGGAGAAAGAAGTGCATGTGAGAGCTCGCCGTCATTAGTAATAACAAGAGTTCCCTCGGTATCCTTATCCAGCCTTCCCATTGGGAAAAGGTCTGAGCGCTTATTTTCATCATCAATAAGGTCAACTACCGTCACAGCCTTTTTATCCATAGCTGCAGAAAGCACTCCAGCTGGCTTATTTAAAAGATAGTATGAAAGCTCCTCATATACAACGCTTTTACCATCGATTGAAATATCTAAAGAGGGATCTATCTTTTTTGAAAAATCCTTAAGGACTTCTCCATTAACAGAAACTCTGCCCTTTTTCACCATTGCTCTGATTTCGCTTCTTGTACCAATTGACATTTCAGCAAGAAGTTTATCTAGTCTGACTAATTTCTCCATAAACACCTATTTTTCTTATCATTCTAAATCATTATTTTAAATTATTATTTTAAATCATTATTCTAAATCATTATTCTAAATCATTACTTTAAATCATTATTTTAAATCATTACTTCAAGTAAAAAAATAGTATTACATAAGCCTCCAGCCTGGAAGATACTTGTTTTTAATTATGCCGTTCTTTGCCTTACCAAAGCCTAGTGGAAAGCCCGCGCAGCAGATAAGTACATATCCATCACTGCAGTCAGCCTCTATTGTTTCGCATTTCAAATAATGAATGACTCTTTCATCATCATGAGCTAAATCAACAACATTACTAAAGTCTTCTTTTTTTATGGCACAAGCAAGAGCCTGAGAAGGCTCAAATCTGCCGTTTTTAGACACGCCAAGGAAAAGTCCTTCTCTAGCTACGCAAAGCCCATTAAGATCTGGAAGACCCTCTGGTAGCAGATTTAAATAACCATTCTTTTCCTTAATCCTGCCAAAATCAAAGAAGCCTGTACCCTTAAAGTCATCAATTTCAGGCGCATCCATGGCAGATGAGCCTATTTCTCTTTTAGACTTATGGGCAGTAAATTTCTTGCCATTTTGCTTATCCTTTTTATTCCATTTTTCTTCAAAGGAGCTGATTCTTTCATCGTCCCTAGTTTTAAAGCTCTTTTTTAAAGACTCGTCGTTTGATTTAACTTCTAAATTAGTACTATCTGCAGCTTCATTAAGCGCCGAATGAACAGTTTCTCCATCCTTCTTAAATAATGCAGCAAAATGGCCTTCTCCCTTAATGTCAAAAGGCCAGAGCCTTACGCATTTAGAAAGCTCAGGACTGCCATTTTCCCACCAATCAGGATTTCCCTTTGAAAATCCTTCATAGCTCTGCTTTTCGCTCTCACAGATAGGATCCACCAAATGAATGTCCGGATTATTTTCCAACACATGCATGACACTTCCTTCATCCTCAAGAGGAGAAAAGGTGCAGGTAGAATATAATAAATATCCGCCCGGTGCAAGCATTTTAACTGCGCTATCTAAAATCTGAAGCTGAAGCTTTGAATAATACTCTGTGCCGTAATGAGCCCAGTTATCCATAATTGCAGGCTGCTTTCTGAACATTCCCTCACCAGAGCACGGTGCATCAACTAATATTTTATCAAAATAGCCGCTAAAATAAGGCACAAGCTTATCAGGACTTTCAGTAACTACACAGGCATTAGAAATGCCAAATAACTCGATATTCTTGAGAAGAGCCTTAGCTCTGCTCTTACTGATATCATTAGCTATTAAAACACCCTTTCCCTGGAGCTTTGCTCCAAGCTCGGTGGTTTTACCTCCCGGAGCCGCACAAAGATCAAGCACCCTGTCTCCTGGCTTTACAGGAAGAAGATTTGCCGGTGTCATGGCTGACGGATCTTGTATGTAGTAAAGTCCTGCAAAATAAAACGGATCCTTGGAAGGTCCCGAGGATCCGTCATAATAATATCCGTTATGAATCCAGGGAACTCTCTTTATCTCAAAAGGCGAAAGCTTTTCAAATTCTTCATCGCTCAGTTTTAGGTTATTTACCCTAACTGCACTATAAGATTTTTCTTTAAGGCATTCGAGATATTTTTCAAACTTCTCATCGCCTATCTGTTCTTTTAGTCTTTTTGCAAATTCCTCTGGTAACTTAATTCCCATTTTCTCTCCTAAGCACTACAAATATAGATAGAAACAAAATGCAGCATTTATCATTTATATCCCGTTCATATACATTTCAGCTAAACCTATACCATGCAAGCCTATATTAAGCAAACCTATATTAACCAAGCCTATACAAGGTAATTGCTTTAGCCTATTATAATGACTGGGCACCATAATCCTCTACAGTAATATTAAGCTGCTCACTGAATCTTCTAAGCAGCACAATATCTTCCTTCTGGTAAACCTTAAAGAATTCATCCTGGATTTTCTCGACCTCACGTTTATTTGCGACCTTATAAAGATTTTGAATATCATTCAATATGTCATTTATAAGATTATCACGGATTCTAGATGAATTCTGTGCATCCATTATTTCATCACGCACAAGCGACATTTCACTATCAAGCTGAACAATAGACTGTGCCGAGCTCTTAAGCTTATCAGAAAGATCCTTAGGCATCTGACTGCGGTATTTGTACTGCAGGCTGTGCTCAATAGTAGCCCAGAAATTCATGGCAAGCGTTCTTATCTGTATTTCTACAGGAATTTTTCTTGTTCCTGAAATTGTCTCGACCTTATACCAGACAATGATATGGTAGCTTCTATAGCCAGAAGGTTTAGGATTTGCAATATAATCCTTTTCTATCTTTATTTCCATATCTTTTCTTGTCCTAATAAGACCTGCAACCTTATAGATATCCTCGACGAACTGGCAGATAATTCTAATTCCCGCAATATCATCTAAATTCTGCTCAAGCTGATCGATTGGAATCTTCTTTCTTCTAGCCTTGTCAAGCATGCTAGAAATAGATTTTACTCTTCCGTTTACTTCTTCAATAGGTGAATACTTGCCCTCGCGGTGATAAGAGCTGATTATGTGGTTGAATTTAACCAAAAGCTCCTCAACTGCCAAATAGTAAGGATCAAGCATGTCCCTCCACAAAGCAATCTGCATATATGTACCCCCAATACAAAAAATCAGTTAGCTTCATCAATAAGCATATTGCTTATATCTACCTTCTGTCCATCTCTCCAGATTCTCTCAAGATCATAGAATAATCTATCTTCCTTAGAGAAAAGATGAATTACAATGTCATCATAGTCCATAAGAACCCAGCTAGAACCACGAACACCTTCAATTCTCTTTTCCTCATAACCAGCCTCAAAAAGCTTATTGCGAACCTCACGAACAAGAGCCTGAAGCTGCTTATCATTAGTACCATTTGCGATTATGAAATAATCTGCAATAGGTGAAATATTTGCTATTGAAAGAACAGAAATATCCTCTGCCTTATTCTTATCAAGAGTCTTAACAATTATCTCAAGCTTCTGAGAAAGTTCCTTATTTTCGTCCATTCCTGTCTCCTTTTACTTCTTTTTTTATTCAGCACTTACTTCTTTACTTACTATCTTCACTAATATTCTTTCTTACTATTATTACTTACTATCTTTACTTACTATCTTCACTAATATTTTTACTTACTGCCTTTATCTTTACCAGGCTAGTTTCTGCTTTTAATGAGCTTTTCATAATATTCAAGTGTCTTTACAGAATTCTCATCAAGAGTCTGTCCTTCCTGTCCCTTTACATAGCCCACAACATTTACAAGCTCAAGATAAACAGCCATGTCAAGATCAGTAAAGGCTATTTTTCTAATTTCATCAAGCGGAGGTTCTGACGGCTGAGTTCTATGGATTTCGATATAATCAGCTACAAACAGGCACTTCTCAAGGAAGGTCATATCAGGCTTTCCGGTTGTGTGGCACCTGATGGCACTAAGAATTTCTTCATCTGAAACTCCGTAAATATGCTCAGCATAATAAGCGCCTACCTTTGCATGAAGAAGCTGAGGATTTTCACTTTCAGCCTCACTTATTTCTATTCCATATTTTTTACACTCAGAAATCATTTTTTCATCATCAAGATACTTTGCGCAATCATGGAGAACTCCCGCAATCTGAGCCATTTCATAATCCTCTCCGTACTTCATGGCTATGGAGGAAGCCATATAGGCAACTCCTAAAGAATGATTATAGCGCTTCTTAGGAAGAACATCCTTTACCTTTGAAGCGATTTCATCATAAATCATCATTTTCATAAACTCTCCGTTTGATTAAACATAAAAATATTATTTATAAAGCTTATTATCCCTGATATAATCTGCAACTGCTTTTGGCACATAAAAATCAAGTGAAAGCCCCATCTTTGCCCTTTGCCTTATTACAGTTGAAGACAGCTCCATATAAGGCATATCAAGAAGAGATACCTTAGTGCCAAAGCGCTCCTTTAGCTCCTCAATTTTACTGCTAAGAGAGGCTTCTTCATCATTTTCTATATCAGTGAGATCAATTCCGCTACACGACTTCATGGTGGTATACGGACTAAAGCTTCCTTTTCTGCTAAAAGCCAATATTTCTGCTTTCTTTGATAGTATCTCAGGATGAGCCCAGTTTTCAAAAAACATAAGCGAATCTGCACCAATGATAAAATAATAATCCGTATCAGGATATTTATCACACAGCCTTGAAAGCGTTTGATAGGTGAAGGTATAATCATCCTTTTGGGCAAGTTCAAAATCAGAAACAGAAATATTTTCTGCTCCTTCAACTGAAAGCCTTAGCATATTCAGCCTATCCTCTGCACTAGCTAATTCATCCATCGATTTATAATTCTGAGCCTTTGAAGGCAGCAGATAAACCTTATCTAGAGCTGCCTGCTCAAGTGCACACTGAGCCATCATAAGATGCCCTAAATGCACTGGATTAAAGGTTCCGCCAAGTAACCCTATCTTTTTACGCATCAAATCACCGCCGTTTTTTAAATATAAGCTTTACTTCTTTTTCTTTTCTGCTGGATCTACTATGCAGAGCTTATTTAAATCAATTCTTCTCTTTTGCACATCTTTGAGTGGCTTATAAAGAACGATTTTCTTACCGATTACCTTTACCACTGTCGATTTTGTCCTGCCAGCAATCATTTCTGCAAGAGCCTTAGGATCATCAAGGCAATTATTAAGAACTGAAATCTTAATTATTTCTCTCTTGTTGAAAGCCTCACTGATAGCATCAGTGTACTCTGGAGTAACGCTGTCCTTACCGATCTGAAAAATAGGATCAAGGCTCATTGACTGGCTAATAAGGAATGCACGCTGTTTTCCTGTCAAATTCATTTTTCTTCCAATCTGAAGCTTTTAGCTTCTAGTTTAATAAACAAAGAGCCACACACGAAAATGTCATGTATCGCTCTATTGTAAGTTCACATAAAACATCAAGTATATAATACACCACAAACGCTAAATCGTCAAGGGTTATGGCGTTATAATTACTCATAGTAATCAAAGGAATGGCCATACATTCTAACTGTATCTCCATCCTTTGCTCCGAGTGCCTTAAGATCTTCTAAAATTCCATTATCCTCAAGGAACTTCTGGAAGAACTGGAAACCATTTTCATCATCGAGATTAGTATATCCGAGCATTCTCTCGATACGAGGTCCTTCGATGACATATTCCTTAGCATCAGCGTCATATTCAACAGTATAAGGAAGATCTCTCTTTCCTGTTGGAGCAACGTAATCAGGCTCAAAATCAGGAACATCAGGAAGCTCTCTTACCATTGAATTTACCTGCATAAGAAGGTCAGAAATTCCTTCACCGCTTACAGCTGAAATAGGGAAAATCTTAATGTCAGGATAAGCCTTTTTCAGCTTTTCCATTACCTCTTCCCTTTCTTCTTCCGGAAGACAATCCATCTTATTTGCAGCGATTACATAAGGCTTTTTGATTATTGATTCAGAAAAGGCTGAAAGTTCTTTATTAATTGCCTCTATATCCTTAACAGGATCTCTTCCCTCGGTACCTGCAGCATCTACAATATGTATGATCATCTTAGTTCTTTCGATATGCTTTAAGAACTCATGACCTAGACCTGCACCTTCTGCAGCTCCTTCAATGAGACCTGGAATATCTGCAATTACAAAGCCGTCCATTCCTGTAAGATCTACAACTCCAAGATTTGGGCTGATAGTTGTAAAATGATAATTAGCAATTTTAGGAGTAGCATTTGTGCAATGAGCAAGAAGAGTTGATTTTCCTACATTAGGGAAGCCAACAAGACCTACATCTGCAATTACCTTAAGCTCAAGAGTAACATTTAACTCTCTAGCTTCTCCGCCTGGCTGTGCGTACTTTGGAACCTGCATGGTAGGTGTAGCATAATGCTGATTGCCCTTACCGCCTCTGCCGCCTCTAAGTACAACTGCCTCAGTATTGCCATGAGATAAATCTGCAATTATTTTTCCAGTTTCAGTCTCAGAAATAACAGTTCCCTCAGGAACTCTTAATACAATATTTTCACCGTTCTGACCTGTTCTGCGATTAATTCCGCCGTTCTCACCATCACCAGCTCTGAACTTCTTTCTGAAACGATATTCAGAAAGAGTATTCATTCCCTTATCTACTTTAAATATGACATCTCCGCCTCGTCCGCCATCGCCGCCATTAGGACCTCCTGCAGCAACGAACTTTTCACGTCTGAAGCTTACATGTCCATCTCCGCCTTTACCTGAAATAATGGTGAATTTAGCTGTATCCTGAAATCCAGACATATCTCTACCGCCTTTCCAAAATTAAAAACCAAACAACATAATGCATAAAACAGGCTCCGTGTAGTACTTAAAGCACATACCCGGAGCCAAAGATAATTCTTTTTATTTCACTTAATCAAAATTAAGCATTAGCAGCCTCTGCTGGGATAACGTTAGCATACTTGCGGCCAGCAGCCTTAACTGTATATCTAACCTTACCGTTAACAAGAGCATAAAGTGTATCATCGCTTCCGATGCCTACATTCTCACCTGGATGAATCTTTGTACCACGCTGTGTATAGATAACGTTTCCAGCAAGAACGCTCTGTCCGTCTGCCTTCTTTGCGCCAAGTCTCTTTGACTCTGAATCTCTACCATTCTTTGTAGAGCCTACACCCTTTTTATGGGCGAAGAACTGAAGGTTCATTGTTAACATGATATTGCCTCCTACTTTTTCAAAAACAATTTATATTTATAGTTACGATTTACCACTAAATCTCTTTAGAGGTAACTTTGATAAAATCACCATACTGCGCCTCTACATCCTTGATACCAAGCTCAAAACTTTCTATGAAAGCCATTGATAGCTCTTTAGGATTTTCTGAAAGCTTGCAGTCTATAATGCCATCTTTTTCGATTTCATTAACAGTGACTTCATCCTTTGCGATTTTCTCGATGGAATTAACGGTATTAATCGCTAACACCGATGCCGCTGCACAAACGATATCCTCGCCTGGCTGTGCATACTCAGCATGCCCTCTTAAAAAGAATCCTGCATGCTTATTTCCACGATAATAAATAACTGCATCAATCATAAATTATGCGTTGATCTTGTCGATCTTTACCTTTGTGTATGGCTGTCTGTGGCCATTTCTCTTCTGGTAATGCTTCTTAGGCTTATACTTAACAACAAGAACCTTCTTAGCACGGCCTTCTTCAACAACTGTAGCTGAAACTGTTGCTCCAGAAACTGTTGGTGTTCCAACCTTAAGGCTGCCGTCATTAACAGCTAAAACCTGATCGAAAGTAACCTTCTCGTCTGCTGCCTTTCCAAGCTTCTCAACGTAGATAACATCACCTTCTGATACCTTATACTGCTTACCACCGGTTGCTATAATAGCGTACATCGTGGCACCTCCTAATTATTAAAACTCGCCAGCTATGGCGTCTATGCGTTTTAGACACACAAAACTTAAGCCTCGCTGTGCGGCATACTGAGACATTATATTATCAAATTTTCCAATTGTCAAGCAATTTTTTTATTTTTTTACAGATAATCGATAAAATTCTTGATCTTAATGATATTTCTATAGTAAATGCTGCTCTTCTTGCAGCCTACCTGATATCCGCTTTCATGGATAATGGTATTATTTCCGATATAGATTGCTACATGGTTTACGTTTCCATAGGAATCGCCATAGAAAACGAGATCTCCTGGCTGAGCTTCTGAAACAGATACCGTTCTTCCAAGACTCTGACTTGCCATTCCGTATGAGGTACGCTGCAAGCCTGAAATATCTACACCGCACTTTTTATAGATAGCCCAGCAGAAGCCTGAACAGTCAGCACCAGTTGAAAGACTGGTTCCGCCCCATACATACTTAAGGCCTAAATACTTAGGCGCTTCATTAGCAATGGCCGCTCTGATGGATGCCTTTGTTCCTGTAGATACAGGTGCAGGATCAGCTGCAACTGTAACCGGCTGCGTTGTAGCCGCTGTAGTAGCTGGCTGGTCTGCTACAGTAACATTATTTGCTGTAGTTGTAGTAGGCTGATTTGCCGCTGCTGCAGCCTCAGCTGCCCTTTTTGCTTCTTCCTCAGCTGCCTTCCTTGCTGCTTCCTCAGCTGCCTTTCTTGCTTCCTCGGCTGCCTTTCTTGCTGCTTCCTCAGCTGCCTTTTTTGCTGCTTCTTCAGCTGCCTTTCTTGCTGCCTCTCTTCTCTTTTCTTCTTCTATACGCTTTCTTTCATTTTCTTTGATGGTCTCGATCTGCTGCTTTACAGCTGCCTCCTGATCACCATAATTAGCAAGAGTCACCTTTCCGCTTTCAATGGCTGCAAGGTATTCATCAAGCGTCTTATTAGATTCAACAATGAGATCTGCAAGCTGAGCTTCGTTATAGTCAAGTCTGTCTGCTGCAGCGATGAGCTCACCGAGCTGAGCCTCTTCGGTAGCCTTTCTCTGCTCTACCTTCTGCCTTGCAGCAACGTATTTATCTAAAAGTTCATTATCATATTCAGTAATCTTTCTTGAATACTCGAATTCATTAAGAAGCTCTGCTAAAGATCTTGAATTAAGGAAAATGTCTAAAACGGTTGAATTAGAATCATTTTCGTAAATATACTTAATTCTTCTCTTCATGGATTCATACTGCTCAGCTTCCTCATTCTGCGCATCGACAAGATCTATCTTTGTCTGCTCAAGGGAAAGCTGGGTATCAGAAATCTGCTTCTTTGTCTCTTCGATTTCTGCCTCGAGAAGCTCCATCTGCTTGTCGAGTTCCTGAAGATACTCTAAAGTATTATCCTTTTTCTGATTGAGCTCATTAAGCTTATTCTGAGTCTCCTTCTTCTTTTCCTGGATCGCTTTCTGATTAGCAAGTGCCTTCTGGAGCTTTTCCTCATAGCTTTCATCGCAATTAATGAGAGAGTAACGGGCAGAGCCATATATCTCATCTATTGAACTGCCTGAAAGCACGCTGGATATAAGAGGACTTTTTGATGAAAGCCCTGAAAGAACATTCCCACTAAGAATGACAAAGCTCATTGCAAGCGCACCTGTCGCCATAATAAAACGTTTTTTAATCATGAATAACCTCTATGAATGAAATTCTACAATATGTGAATAAGTAAAAACTTAATATTTTCGGTATTTTGCTCAAAACCTACCGAATTATATCATACAACAGTGAACTATTTTTGTCAACCTTATTAATATTTTCTTAACAATATAAAAAAGTGCCGAAATAATAGATTCCGGCACTCTGATTTCATTAGATTTCAAATTCAAAATATTACATAAATATTAAATTTAAAAATCACTCACCAATATTAATTACAACATACTCGCATCTTCCTGCTGTTCTTACAGGAAATGCCCATGTTCCTAAGCCGGATGTTACAATCTGCGTAAGTCCTTCATCCTGCTTCATTCCATAGGTAAGGTCATTCATTTTAAATAACGTGCTGAATAATCCCAATGGCCATATCTGTCCGTCATGGGTATGTCCTGAGATAACAATATCACATCCTGCAGCCTTATCCTGCTCATATTCCTTCGGCTCGTGATCTGCCACTACAATTACATTTTCATAAAGCTCTTCTAAAGATCGTCCTGTTTTAACAGATGCATCCTTTAAAAGATCTTCCATGCTCTTTCTTCCAGATTCATCAGAATAATCCTTTCTTCCTACAAGAAGTATCCCATTTCCAAATAAAACAGCTTCATCTTCAAGAACATAGATTCCGTTATTTTTATAAGCCTCATAGACCTCAGCTTTTTCATAAGTCGGAGCAGAATTGTAACGATTATCATCATGATTGCCCCAGACAAAGAATACTCCAAGCTTTGCATCAAGCTCACCTAATACCCTGATACATTCAAGCATCTTTTCTTTACTAGTATCCTCATCAGTCATATCTCCGCAAAGAACAATGATATCAGCATCTTCCTCGTTTATCCTATCGACTACTTCCTTCAGCTTTTCTTCATTCATGGTTTTAGGATAATGAAGATCTGCCAGCATTACAAGCTTTGAAGAGCCCTCCTCATACGTGGTGAAGGTGCTAGAAGCATCTGATACCGCCAATACCTCTTTCTCACTTGGAACAGTATATTCCTTCCTTGTGATATTTTGCGTATTAACATATCCCAGAATAAAGAAAACAGACGTAAGTATAAGCGGAACTGCAAATATATGATATAAAATATGGAACCAGCGCTTTTTACTGTTCGCAAAAAACGTCATTACGACAAGATCGAACAGCATCTGGAATATCACAAACATTCCAAAATAGAATATCCATTTATAGTTAAAGAACAAAAACGGTAAAAAAAGGAACGCACATACCAGCTTTATGATAAAGTCAGGCAGTGGAAAAAACTTATCTTTATCTACAAAAAAGATAACGCTCGCCTTAAAACGGATGTAAAAGTAAAGAATCAATAGAACCAGAATGATTATAAGTATTGCATACCATAAAATTAATCCAAAGTTCATATGCTACTCTTTCCTTTAAAACAAAAACAGCTATCCGTCAATAACTGATTATTGAGACAGATAGCTGTTAGTCTACAGGTTAAATAAAAAATTAAAGTGCATTGTCCTTAATGAACTTAACAAGCTCATCTACCTGAGTAAATGCAAGGCCAACAACTGTGTCAGCTGCACCATAATAGATTGCAATTCTGCCTGTTGCAGCATCTGTAAGTGTTGCACAAGGGAATGTTACATTTGGAACGTCACCAACACACTCGTAAGTAGTTGTAGGATGGAAAATGTATGGCTTGCAGCGATACTTAACCTTCCAAGGCTCATCCTTATCGAGGATAGCAGCACCCATTGAGTAGATCATGCCATTACAGGTTGTTCCAACACCATGGAAAATAAGGAGCCATCCTTCATCGATTTCGATAGGAATAGGACCTGCACCGAGCTTTGTCCATGCCCAGCCCTGAGCCTGCATTACATAACGGTGCTCACCCCAGTACTTCATATCCGGGCTCTGTGAAAGGAACATGTCACCGAATGGTGTATGTCCATTGTCTGATGGTCTTGAGAACATAACGAACTTTCCATTGATCTTTCTTGGGAAAAGAACACCATTACGGTTGAATGGAAGGAATGCATTCTCAAGCTGCTCAAAATGAACGAAATCCTTTGAACGAGCAACACCGATTGTTGGTCCATGATACTGGTTGCACCATGTAACATAGTAATAACCGTCAATATAGCATACTCTTGGATCGTAACCACAAGCTACACCCTTCTGATTTCCGTCTGCATCATAAAGTGGAAGTGGATTTGGTTCGATGTCCCAGTTAATGGCATCCTCTGACTTTGCAAGGAAAAGATGCTGCTCCATTGCTGTATTGTCACTTCTCATGATACCAACGAACTTTCCGTCCTTTGGAATAACTGCACTATTAAAAATTGAATTTGATCCAGGAATCTGGTCTCTCTTTACAATTGGGTTACCGCTGTAACGCCATACAATTTCATTTGATCCCGCTGGTCTGTCTTCCCATGGGATATTTGGTAAATTCTCGCCAATAATCATTGGAATAATTCCTTTCATAAATATATTATTTTTATCTCTCTGCTTTAGAATAGACCTTCAATCCCCAACACAACATAGAAAGTCACCATTTTTAGTAATTTACTTAACTATTAAAAAAACTAAAGCAAAAACATATAGTTTATTCTATCATAACCTTTGAAATAATTCAAGGTTTTATTTTATAAAGCTTTTGTACTTTTTTACAAGTTTTCCTAGCAGGCTCAGAACCCCTCGTAACACCGGAAAAATTTTTTTATAGCGCAGGCATCAGATTTCAAATCTAATGTCTATGCCTGTTTCATCAGATATATAGATCACATCGATCATTGTAGATGCGACAGCATATATACTCTCTTTGCTTTAAAGCAGACTGTGTAATACACTGCATAATGTTGTTGGCAAAACAATTGGGATATTCCCTGATTTTTCCCGACGGATGAGCGCCTAACGGATTGAAGTAACGTAAAATATGTCCGCAGCACAGAACCGTCGGCACTGTATTTGGCTTAATGCTTATAACAAATAGCTTTTTTTATTTGTGCCGTCATTTCTTTGCCGACAATAATGTTTATCAATTCAAAAGCGAAGTCCATTGTTGCGCCAAGACCCTGACCCGTAATGATATTACCGTCAATAACCACAGATTCGTCAAGCACCTCCGCACCTGCCATAGCATCTTTAAAATCAGGATGAACAGTAGCCTTTCTTCCATCGAGCAATCCATATAAAGCAAGTATTGAGGGTGCGGCACAAATAGCTGCCACATACCGTCCGACACAGAATGCCTTACATTTTTCTTTTACTATTTCGCTTTTGCGCAGGTTTTCCGTACCTGTCCTGCCGCCCGGAAGAAATATCATCCTTGCCTTATCGAAATCAACATTCTCAGCCGTGCAATCGGCTTTGATAAGGATTTCCCGTGAGGACATCACATCTCTGCGCCCCATAACAGATGCCATAACGACCTTAAGCCCCGCACGGCGCAGAAGATCCACAACCATCAATCCCTCGCATTCCTCAAACCCGTCGGCAAGGAAAACCACAACATCCCCGACGGTTTTTGCGGTGCTTTTTCTTTGCTGTGCAAGGACATATCCTTCAAAAATTTCCAGGTCATCTTTGGTGGTTATTTTAATATTGTCTTGTCTGCCCTTTGAAAAATATATTTTTTTGCCCATAGCATACATAAGTGTGGTAGTATGCGGCTCAACCGTATCAATAATTCCCGTTTTCGCCGCTTCCCTATACATATCCGCAAGAAAACCGTACCTAAATGCATGGGGCGTATTCATAACAGCGATAGTATCACGGTCGATATATTCTTCCGTATAGTTATCCGGATCCGAAACCGAGCTTGTGGTTTTCTTCACGCCCGAAAGAAGAAAATAATCTGTCGCAGAGATAGCGTTTGTGCCGTTCTTTTTACAAACCCTTATTGCATCGGCAATAATATCGGGCTTGACAAACGGTGATGCCCCGAAGTGAAACAAAACCGTATCATCCTCACTCACCTTATCGGAAAGGTAGTTTATGCCGTTTATGACCGATTCCTGAAATGTTGCGCCGCCCTCGGTCACCCATTTCAGTTTTTCAAATCCATACTTCTTTTTCATCGCCCAAATACTGTCAATATAGGGCTTGACACAAACCACAAGAACAACATCAACATCGGGATGCCGCTCAAATGGTTCTATTGTATATGCAAGAACAGGCTTTCCGAGGATCTCCACAAATTGTTTTGGGATGCCTGCGCCTAATCTGTTTCCTACTCCTCCCGCGAGGATAACCGCTATGTTCATTTTTTCTATCTACCCTTATTGTTTTTGAACTTCCCGTGCCTTTATCAAATCGTCCACCGTATCTACCTCTGTCCAGGAATATCCCTTAATATCCCTGTAATAAAGGTCAAAGTCATTTTCAAATATCATCTGCACAAGCGCATCTTCAAATAACTGGTCATACATTTCTGAATTGACCATAGTATCTATTTCTTCAAGAAGAAAGCGTGCCGATACCGCATCCAGCTTTGTTACGCAGACATACTGTGCAAAAAATGACGACAGCTCCTTACTCATAACACAGATCTTATCACCCTGCACCTGAACATTATATTTACCGGCAGTCCTGCCCGAATCAACCAATACAAATGGTTTGTCCGTATTTTGGCAAACAACATCTTCCACAAGCTTATCCTCAAGTACAATATCGGCATTTAAAATTGTTACATTGTCTCTTTCAAGATACTTTTTTGCAAACCAAAGCGATACCGACGAGCCGGTAATTGCATAAAAAGGATTACGTACAATAATCACATTTTCGCACTCCATTTCGTTACGGACGTGATCATACATAAAACCCGAAACCACAACTATTTCCGCCGCGCTATCATATCTTCTGATCGTGCGGACCATACGCTGAAGAACCGTTGAATTGCGGTCAAGTCTGTACAGTGATTTGGGCGTCTTAAGTGTAAGCGGCCTAAGACTTTCGCCCTTTCCCGCTGCAAGGATAATATATGTCATTTTGCTGCCTCCTCATACAAAGTTAATGCCTTTTGGCTGTAATATTTGGCATATCCGTACCATCGGTGTTTCAAACATCCTATTTTCTGTCCGATGCTCTCTTTAAACATAGTCCAATGCATATAAAAGAAGCCCGTTATGGCGATCCACGCATAGAAATGTCGTTTTTCGACAGGTTCCGGTTCATAGCCGAAGTATACAAACAGCACCCTGTCTACCTCTTCATCGGTATGATCTCCACCGCACACAAAAGTACCCACATCAAAGCCAGGATCGTTATATCCCGCATATTCCCAGTCTGTAAGATAGATCTCTGAATCATTTATCAGGAAATTTTCGTCACGGCTGTCGCCCTGCGTCAGGCATTTGGGTATGCCGTCCTTTTCGGCCAGCTCGTAAAGCCTGTATACACGCTCTTTTATTTCAGCAAAATCAGGAAATTCGGGATAGTTTTCACCATACATCGCGGCAGGTATCGCCTCCCTTATTGCCTCCCACTTGACTTTTACATCAAACTCATAACGCACCTTGACCGCTGCCTTATGGAGTTTGCGAATAAGACGAACACCGCGCACAATGTCACTGACATTATGGTAATCAAAACCTCTGTTATTGATATATCTGGAGATCTTCCAGCCGTCCGACACGCTCATAGCGACAAGTGTCGTATCAATGCCTGCGTCATTTGCCTGGCTTTGTATCATAGACTCCCGTCCGCGGTCAATAAGCACTTTTGCACCAAGACCGGGAAAGCGAAAAACATACTTTCCGCCGTTCAATTCAAAAGTAAGGACAGCATTTGAAAGCCCCTTTTGCAGGGGCTGAAGATTTTTTATCTGTTCCTTGTTGCAGTGAAACACTTCACAGATGATACGGCAGATAAAATCCATATCCTGTCGGTGCAGCATTCCCCCCGTGGTTTGTATAATTCCGGGTTCCATTTTTCATTTTCTCCTCTTTGCCATTCTTTTTTTTTATATAAATATCATTGCACCTAAAGCAATTAATCACGTTCGATATAATAGGCACGATAGCCGTGCTTTGACACTCTTTTTTCAGGCGGAGGCAGCTGCATATAATCCCCGTAGGTTGCCTTAAGAACAGCATCATAATTTCCGGGTACATTATAGACAAAACTTTCAAATCGATGCATGGTGCCCGGTTCGATATCACTTTTTTTATAAACAAGATAATAATATCCCCATACCACCAACGCAACATTATCATATTTGTCATATCGGTACTTTGATGCAAGCCGATCTATCAGGCAGGCCAAATTATGACTTTTTACCGGTTTTAATAAAAGCCTTGCCGCCGCCATAAAAAACCGTTTTATTCCTGTTTTTTTTACGTCTGCCCCTTTATACTTGCTCATAAGCAGTTTTTGCAGCAGCACAAGCCGATGCAGATGAAATTTGTTTGTTTCGGGTACGCCATCCAACGGAAAAACATCAATAAACAAGCCAAAATCAGAGTGTTCTGCAGTGTTTTCCTGTATAACGGTGGACGTATCATAGACTTTTGCAAACGGATAGAAGTATTTTTCGTCTGTTCTTAAATCAATGATCTTGTACTTATCCGAAGAATAAGCATCAACAAACTTTTCGTAATCCTCCCTTGGCATAATAATATCCACATCATCATCCCAGGGGATAAAACCGTTGTGCCGAACAGCACCCAGAAGCGTACCAAAACCAAGATAATACTTCAGCTGATTTTTTTCACAAAAATCAACCACATTGATCAAGATCTGTTCAAGAATTTTTTTTATTTCATTTATATCGGTTATTTCTCTCATAATGATCTCCGTTTTTAGGCTCCTCTTTGCTTTATTTTTTTAACTCCCCCGTCTTTGCCGCATCAAGGCTTTCATTCCCGCCAAATGTTTTGCGGCCGACAAAAGCAAAATATCGCTGATGAAGATACGCCAGCCTATCTTTATCGCAAACCCTCATTGTCAGAACGGCAAATACGGGATAAACGGCCGCTCCGATCAAAATTGCGCAGCAGAGTGTGAATACCCCGTTATTACACAGATGCAGGAACAACGTTACAACACCTGCCATCAATGCTCCGGGTAATACAAAGATCGCTCCCTCACGCATCATCCGCCAAACATCAATATCCCCTGCCGCAGCAGCGGTTTGAATGACAAAACCGGTCACCTCTGCCGCAATTGTTCCTATTACCGCTCCGCGTGCCTGATAAATAGGGATAAAATTATAGTTAAAAATAACATTCATAACAGCTCCCGCTACCAGAGAAATAACGTAGGCCTTATCTTTTTCGTAAGGAATGATATATTGGCTGCGCAGCACAGCCTTCCAGCCGGAAAAAACTATGATTACAGAAAGCAGTTGTATCAATACTCCCGCCTCTTGAAACTCCGCACCGTAAAATATGGGTGCAAAAGTCCTTCCCACGGCGACCAACCCAAATGTCATACCAACTCCCAAAAACATACTTATCTGCATTGTATCTCTCAACATAGCTTTTATCTCGTCCTTTTTGCCCTGGGCGACCATATTGGATACGGAGGGCATCATTACAGTGGCTACCGCTGAAAAAACCGTCAATACCTTAGCCACTATTTTGTCGGCATTTTCGTAATACCCGTTTTGTGTAATGCTGCTCAGTTCCTTTATCATGATCTTGTCCATTACCATATAAACACTTACTGCAAAAATAGGAATGAATAGGATGAGGTTGGGCTTTAAATGAACCAAGGACTCCCGAAATTTTGGAAAATAGAAATCCACATTCTTCTTGACCCTTGCCCATAGAGATGCACTGATAAAAAAATATGTACTTCCCATAATAATAAAATAAACAACAAGATCGTCCTTTGTTTTAACAAACGCAAAGGCACAAATAACTGAGATCAGTTTTATAACCGTACTTCTGATCGTTGTAAATTTAAAATCCGACAACCCAAAATAAAACCAATTAATATCTATAACAGCCGAAACCACATAAGGAATGAATAGTATATAATACAGTTTAAAATTTGCTTCGGCAATAAAAAAAATAAAAATAAGATATGCCGCCAAGGCTACCAGACCAATGGTCAGCTGCATAAAGTAAATAGACCAAAAGGTCTTTGAAACCTTCTGCCTGTCATTTCTTACTTTGGCTATTGCCCTGTTTCCGTAATTGGTAAGACCAAGGATGGTCGCAATGTAAAAATAATAAGCCACGGAAAAAACGTAAGAATATATTCCTGTTCCGTCTACACCCAACACCCTGGACAAATACGGTGCTGTTGCAAGGGATAGTACAAAAGTTAAAATCATATATGAAAGATGATATATCAGATTGTGTTTTAACTTACCCATTAAATAACCTCTTACAAAAGAAATATTGCCCCTGTATTTACTTGGCGGAACCGCTTCGTCAAAATCAAATCAAAAGCCTATACAGCAGCTTTTTTTACAGTCGTTGCGGAACAACTTGCCTGCATAGAATACAATGTTGCCAAAAACATTACAAAATTTGTTTCATCAAAAATACTTCCCGATAGCAGGTATCTTAAAAACAAAGTGCAAATAAAATATCCGACAAATACAATGCCCGTGTAATTCTGTTTGTAAAAGGCCTTTACTATAAATCCGAATACAGCAAGTAAAAACGGAATGCCAAAAATCCAGCCCAATGACATAAGAACTTCATATACGATATTATGAGCGTATTGACCGTCCGGCAAAACAGTTCTGTCATAAAACAGACCATTTACAGATAATCCCATCTCCGATATTATTTTTTGGCAAATCGGGAATGATTCCTTTCGGGGATTGCTTATAAAAAATGTACCTGCACTAAGGCGCTTCAAAACGTATGAAGTGTCTAAAAAAGACGAATCAAGCAGCGCAGGTATTAAATAATGCATTACCACCAGTAACAGCGTCAAAAACAACAGCACCGGTATTACGGGCGGCAGTTTGCGTTCCTTAATATTTTTTATGGATATAACACACCATGTTATTACTGCCAAAATAAATATCCAAAGCAGAGGAGCTCTTGCCCCATACATTAACCCCTCCAATCCTCCTATTATCAGAAACACCCATTGTGGCCTGTGTCCGAATGCAAGTGCAGCTACCAAACAAATACCCCAAAGTGGAAGTAAACTGTACGAAAAAGACATATAACCTACGGTGTTGATACCCTTGATTTTCGAAAGCAAGGATAAAACAATGACGATATCTACAAAGATCAAATATCTTTTATCATCGAATATGGGCTTCCAATTGATTATCCGTGTGGTACAAATACAAGCAATCGGAGCATATACAAATAATATAGCCGCTACATCCGTATTAAAGTATTGTTTAGTTTCGGGTGTTGCTAACAAATAGTTTATCCCGTAAAATACGAGAATTATAAGATAGCAGATAAGATTTTTCAGAGGAGGCCTGTATAAATATATTATTACGGACAAACACACCAACAAAAGAAGATAAACATAAATCATTTTTAACGGCAATGCTATGCCCGCAGCCTTAAAAATAAATACTATGCAATTGAACGTAGGTTTTATAGTTAATAATATAAACGTAATTATCAAATGTACGTTATTTTCTCTTTCGCTCATATAACTCCTTCTGATTTGTTCTATTCTTTTGATCTGCTGCGAAATCATTATATGTTTTTCCTTCTTTGAAGCCGTCGATCCCTCTCCAGATCCATTTTAAGCAGTTTACGGGACTCAATTTCAAATGTTTTCTATGTCTTACAGGATAGTATAAAGAAAAAAAATATTTCATATACGGAAATGCGGCCTGTAAAAAAGCTCCTTCATCGTAATAAAATTTCTCATCATATCCGCGCTGCCATGTAGACTTTTCCGAATACAGATCGGCTATCACAGCCGGATATACATACGCTTTCAGTCCCGACCTGTATGCCCTTGAAAAGAAAATGGAATCCTCGCCCATAGCGTAACAGCCCGAACCCGCGCCAAATCTTGTGTCAAAAGAAAGCCCTGCCTTTTCTATGCTTTTTCTTTTAAAAGCAATATGCACACTGCTGTACATTTTATATTTGGGTATTCTTTTGACCCGCTTAAACAATACTTCCTGCGGACGAATATCGGTATTTTTACTGTTTACATTAAATACGATAATATCAGCATCGGACAGTTCATTGAATGCACTTTCAACAATATGCTCATATCCTTCAACATACACGATATCATCATCGCATAATATACATACATCTGCAGATGCACTCTTTAAAGCCATATTTCTGCTTCGGGACAAACCACGCTCCGTTGTAGAGATCATACGGACGTTTCCGTAGTCCCTGTCCTCGAAAACGGTCTCATTTCGGTCACACTGGTTGACCATTATGCAGCTTGAATGTATATTACATTTTTCTATCAATGTCATATCCGTCTGACCCATTGCAGATAACAATACTTCTACACTCATTTTATCTTTTTATAATCTCCACCACTGCATACCGGTTTTTTTCAGTTCATCGATATTATATATCCCCTTAACATCGATCAACACCTTCGATTCGTCCGGAGCAGCCTTGTATAGTTTCATTAATCTTTCTAGGCCGAGCGCCTTAAACTCGTTATGGGCCACAGCCGCAATTATGCAATCGGCGTTGTCGATATCCTCAAGCCCTGTCAGCGACACACCATACTCGCGCACAGCATCAGTTTCGTTCGCCCATGGATCGACCACCAAGGGTTCGATACCGTAGGTATTAAGCCGCTTTATAATATCATCCACCTTGCTGTTTCTGATATCGGGACAGTTTTCTTTAAATGTCAAGCCCAAAATAACGACCTTGCTTTTCTTTGGCGCCAGTCCTGCATCTATCATCTTTTTCACGGCTTTGTCCGCCACATACGCCCCCATAGAGTCGTTCACGATGCGGCCGTTCAGAATGATCTGGCTATGATACCCCAGTCTTTCCGCCTCATAGGTAAAATAATACGGGTCCACGCCGATACAGTGACCTCCCACCAGCCCCGGGCGAAATCCAAGCGCATTCCACTTGGTGTTCATACCGTCAACGACCTCGTTGGTATCTATGTCCATACGTTCAAAAACCATTGCCAGTTCATTCATAAAAGCAATGTTTATATCCCGCTGACTGTTTTCGACGACCTTGACAGCCTCCGCGGTACGCAGATTGGAAACGGGATAAGTACCCGCCGCTATAACAAGATCGTACACAGCTTTTATTTCCGCCAAAGACTCGGCATCAATACCCGATACTATCTTGCAGATGTTTTCAAGACGATGTTTCTTATCGCCGGGATTGATGCGCTCCGGACTGTACCCCACCTTAAAATCAACACCGCAGGTCGATCCGCTTTGCTTTTCAAGAACAGGAATACAGACATCCTCAGTGCAGCCCGGATAAACCGTTGACTCGTAAACAACAATAGTTCCCGGAACGATATTGCGGCCGACAATTTTCGAAGCGTCAATAACGGCCGTAAGATCCGGGGTGTGATGTGTATTGACGGGAGTCGGCACAGCAACAATAATAAATTTGGCCTTTTTTAAATCGCTTTCGTCCGCGGTGAAGTGAATTTTTGTGTTTTTTATTTCTTCGTCGCCAACTTCTTTTGTCGGATCTATCCCCGACTTGTAAGCGGCAATTTTATCTTTGTTTAAATCAAACCCTATAACATTCAGCCCTTTTTTTGAAAATGCGTGTGCGATAGGCATACCTACATATCCAAGGCCAACCACGGCAAGGGTCTCTTCTTTTGCGATCAGTTTATTATATAATTCCACTTATTTATTTTCTCCGATTATATTTAATAATTTTTTTGGCATATAGAAGCCCTTCCTTGAAGAAAACCACAGGTGATGCGACAAACGCCTTGATTCCCGCACCAATCAAATGCATATACATATGATTGCGCTTATACGCGACCACCATTGCCGCCCAATGCCTGAAAGCAATGTATTGAATTTGCTTTTTATTAAGCCTTGGATAATATTTCTTTTTAAATTCAAAATTCTTTTGCTCTGCGGCAATTCTGTCCTTGCTCTGCGTTATACCCCCGTCGGCATGCTTATATACCTTTACATCACACCGAGGTAAATAGCCTATCTTCAACCCGCTTTCTATAGCCTTAAGCATTAAAAAATACTCCTGCCCCGATTTTGCATCGTCAAAGCCGCCTATCTCTTTGAGCTTTTCCGCTTTAAACATAAATGTAGGCGTTCCCGTTATTTTTCTTGTCAGATGAAAATACAGCAGGGATTCATTGTCAAACGCAGGTATGTCTTTATAATCCCTGTAATCTACCACCGCACCGTTTGTGCCATACATTATCATATCGGAAAAAGTAAGGTCATAATCCCCTTCCTGCATAAACTTTACCTGATTTTCAATTTTTTGCGGTTTATATTCGTCATCGTCATCAAGGAAAGTAATAAACCCGCCGTTTGCTTTTTCTATTCCGCGGTTTCTTGCCAATGAACCGCCAAGATTTTTTTCGTTTTGCAAATATATGATCTGCTCGGAGCAGATCGAAGCCATATACTGTTTTATCTCATCTCTGTGTTCATACGATGCGGGACTGTCATCAACAACGATTATCTCAACATTGTCGTATGTTTGTTCTGTTATTGATCTTACTGCACGGGATAAATAGCTTACAGGTCTTTTATATGTAGGAATAATCACCGAGACCTTTGCGTTATCATTTTCTGTCATACTCTAACCCACTTTTCTTCTTTATTGTGTTTTCTTATAGGAGCGGCTATCGGCTCCACGCCACTCATAACTATATCAAACTTTCATATCTGAAAATGTAGTATTTTATTTTTTTCGCAATTATTATACACAAATTCGTTACGAATTTCAAGCTTTTTTAATTTTAAGGCATTATGCCTCATTTTTTATAAATTTTAGGTATGCATTTTATTTATACAAATCGAATAACCATACACAACATTGTAAAAAAGTTTAGCAAAAGAGCAATATAGAAAACCTTTATTTTTTGCCCAAAACGCTCTCTGATAAATCATACATTAAAAAAATAAGACGGCAGACAACGCCCACCGTCCATATTATCTCTCAATACCTACCGCCTTATGAGGCTAGTTCTTTACAACGTTCCTGATGTTATCGGTCAATATCAATCATATTTTCAACATAGAACAGCGCCTTGTCCTCGCTGTCTGATTGCTAAAGCCGCTTTCCTGTATTTTACAATTAATCAATGCCTTTTCATACGGTGTCAGCCCTATATCGTATCGTTCAGTTTGTGTTCTTGGTATAAATACACCTCCCAATTCTATTAGGCTCATCATTAAAGTGTACATAATCGGCTTATTTTCTGTGTTTTCTACTGTTACTTCGGGTCGACCAAGCTGCCAAAGAAATAAAATCCCTTACTTTCATCAATATGAACATTAGCAAATTCGCCAAGGAGAGACTCATCTGCTTTAAAATGTACAAGCATGTTATTTGAAAGTCTTCCTGTGAGCATTCCCGGCTCAGTATCCTTTTCTTCAACAAGTACTTCTACAACACTTCCAACATACTTTTCAGCAACCTCTGCAGATTTTCTCTGAACCACCTTAAGAAGTCTGTCAAAACGCTCAGAAACAACATCCTCAGGTACTTGATCCTCCATCATTGCTGCAGGTGTTCCTGTACGCTTACTGTAAATAAAGGTATATGCACTTGCAAAGCCTACCTTTTCGCATACATCCATCGTATCAAGGAAGTCTTCTTCAGTCTCACCAGGGAAGCCTACAATAATATCAGTTGTAAGCTCTACTCCAGGGATTTTTTCCTTTATCTTATTTACAATGTCAAGAAACTGCTGCTTGGTATAGTTTCTGTTCATTCTCTTTAGTATTCTGTCTGAACCAGACTGCAGCGGCATATGAACATGTTTTTCAATTTTCTTAGACTTTGCCATAACTTCAATTACTTCATCGGCAAAATCCTCCGGGTTAGGAGACATAAAGCGGATTCTCTTAATTCCCTCTACCTTCTCTACCTCTTCAAGAAGCTCTGAAAACTTTACCTTAGGGTCAAGAGTCATTCCGTAAGAATCAACGTTCTGACCTAGGAGCATGATTTCCTTAACTCCTTGTTTAGCAAGGCTTCTGCACTCATGAATAATATCCTGAGGCTTTCTGGACTTTTCTCTTCCTCTTACAAGTGGAACGATACAGAAGGTACAGAAATTATTACAGCCATACATTATATTTACACCGGCTTTAAAGGAATATTTATGAGAGCTTGGAAGATTTTCTACGATTAAAGGAGATTTATCCTCAACGTCTATTACCATCTTGTTTCTATGTCTTCTAACATAAATAAGCTCTGCCACCTTATAAATATTAAAGGTACCAAATACAATATCTACAAATCTATAGCTCTGCTTAAGCTTTTCAACAACCTTAGGCTCCTGAGGCATGCAGCCGCACATGGCTATAATCATCCTAGGATTCTTTTCCTTTAATTTTTTAAGATAGCCAAGTCTTCCATAAACCTTTAAATTAGCGTTTTCTCTAACTGTACAGGTATTATATACAACAATGTCAGCCCTTTCATCTTCAGCTTCGGTATATCCTGCAAGCTCAAGAATACCAGCAATTTTCTCTGAATCCTTTGCATTCATCTGACATCCAAAAGTCTCAACATGGTAAGTAGGAAGCTTATCTCCCTCTTTAAGCTCTGCCATATTCTCCTTTAAAATTTCATTTGCAAAGAAAAGCTGTCTCTCAGGCTCTGTCATCGGGCAGCCCTCTGGAACTACCTCATTTTTTAACTTATATTTATCACCAAAATCAAAAACCATCATAACTCCTATTTATTCTTTATTTTTTCAATTTAAAAATCTGCCACCAAAAGAATATCAGCTGCTATGTCATGCTCTTCAGAGGGCACCTCATCAACAAGACACTCTCTTAATACAGGCGCAACAGTTGTCGTTATTCTATCTCTATTATCATTTACAAATCTATCATAAAAGCCGCCGCCATAACCTAGCCTAAAGCCCTTATAATCAAAAGCGACACCTGGAAGCACCATCAAAAGCTCTGCAAAATAATTCCCGCTTCGTTTTTCTTTAATTTCTCCCTTAAAGTCACCTTTTTCGCCCTCTTTAAGTTCTCCTTCTGAAAACAAAAGTTCATCACTTTCGTATGGCTCATATATTCCATATCTGCTTTTTTCAAGGTATTTCGAACTTATTTTCGAAAGGATCTCATCAGAGCACATTATACCTTCATTTGAAGATATTTCAATAACTCCTGCTTCTGCCTTTTTCTTTTCCATTTCCGTAAGTAATTCTGACTTAAAGGCTTCACTTAAGTAATAAAACCTCATCACTCCCTTAGATATGACCCTTGGAATAGCAACCTTTTTACTGTTTTTTAAAGCATCAACAATTATTCCAGAGGTCTTTATCTCACTTCCAAAGCTCATATAGGTTAAAATCCTACCAGCCCTCTTATACTCATCAAGTGATATAACCATCTGAGTAAGGGAAGAAGACTCTGAAATAATGGTATCCTTTGAAATAGAATCCCTTATATCAAGCATCTTCTTCCTGAAGGTTTTCTTTAAATCATCATTATTCATTTCAGCGTTATTCAAAGCATTCACCTTAAACTAAAATTATTTAATTGCATCCACAAACGCCTATATTTAAGCATTTGTAAATTTCTGTAAGTGAAAAATTACTTTAAAAGGCTTTTTTAAGCCATTTTCCATTTTTTAACTTTTAGAAGTGCTTATATTTAAGCATTTCTAGCCCCTATTATATATTTTTATTCAACCAAAGGTGTCATTACCTAAATATCGTAGGCAGAATTTCTTCTGTCTCAGTCTGGTGAACCATTTAACGTCACAAATTATACTTCAACATTTATGATTTCATCATCATCTTCGCTAGATGCTGCGCCAGAGGTGTTATTTTCACCTGAAGTACTACCTGCTCCTGTGCCTTCTTCGCCATCATCAAAGCCGCCCGGGTAGCCTTCAGTTTCTCCAGAAGCAGAGCCTTCAGCGGCACTTGAAGGACGCCTCTTATTATTATCAGTTACGTCTTCTCCCATGGTCTCTCTTGCCTCTTTTTCAGCCTCTGCCTTTATTGATTCATTTTTTCTCTCATCAATAACAGGAAGGTCTGATAAAGATTTTATTCCAAAATTTCTAAGAAAGTTCTCTGTGGTTCCAAAAAGTACAGGGCGTCCCGGTGCCTCTAGTCTTCCTGCTTCGTCAATTAACTCATATTCCTGGAGCTTATTGATGGCATTATCACTATTAACGCCTCGGATCCTTGTTATTTCAGAACGGGTAACAGGCTGCTTGTAGGCAACTATCGAGAGAACCTCAAGAAGTGCATTACTTAATACATATCTCTTTGGTACATGAGCTAGCTTTACAATAAATCTATAAGCGTTTTCATTGGTACACATCTGATAAGAGCCGTCTAGCTCGATTATCTGAATTCCTCTATTACTTTCCTTATATTCCTGCTTTAAAGCCTCTGCGGCAGCAATGACATCTTCCTTTTTAGATTCAGTAGCAGTCGCCATTCTTTCAGCTTCAACTGCACCGCCTAATGTAAATAGCATCGCCTCTACTACCGGCTTTAATTCCTCTGCATTCATTTATTCAAATTTCCCTTCAATTTCTTTTTAAGCATCTACTACCGTATTATCTGCCATGACAATGTCATCTGCAAGGAATTCAATGTCAAAGTCATCAAAAACGTCCTTTTGCACTACCTTCATTCGTCCCATCTTCATCAGCTCCAGTACTCCTAAAAAGGACACAATGATGTTAAGCTTTGTCGGATGCTTACTTACATACTCTACAAAAGAAAATTTCCTCTTTGTGAGTGCAAATTTCTGAAGCTCGATCATTTTATCAGAAAGATTGATCTCTTCCTTTTTGATTTCACCGAACTTACTACGTACAGGGTCAATTCTCTCCTCTGTACGCTTCATTAGCGATATAAATACATCATGAAGCTTTGGAAGCGTAAGTCCTTCAAGCAGCTTACTTACATCCACCTTTTCTTCATAATTTTCTACCTCAGGTGGAAGTGTGCTGCCCTTAAATAAAACAAGACTTGCTTCATCATGCTTCTCTCTTAATTCTTCTGAAACATACTTACACATCTTATATTCAATAAGACGCTCAACAAGCTCGGCTCTAGGGTCGATTTCATCGCCCTGTTCATCCTTTTGCTTAGGAAGAAGCATTCTTGATTTAAGCTTGATAAGATAGGCTGCCATCACGAGAAATTCACTCGTGATTTCCATGTCCATTTCCTCCATGCTGTGCAGATAATTCATGTACTGCTCTGTCAGCTGGGCAACAGGAATGTCATAGATTGAGATCTTTTCCTTATCAATAAGATGAAGAAGCAGATCCATAGGGCCTTCGAACTTTTCAAGCTTAAAGGTAACATTATTCAAATCATCCATCTTTTTTACCTATATTCTGAATTACTTTAAGCTCCAACTCGCCGCTTTCTTTGCAGCTGTAAAAGCTTAATGTTTAACTTTAATAGATCCTTATGTTTAATCCATTTAATTAGTCTCTATATTCCTTATGAGCAAGGAAAAGAGTTCCTTCCTCATTTCCATCTGCAAGGCGTAGAATAACTCCAACGTCACTAGCATTAGCTATAACCATATCACAGCCAGCACCAGTTGCAATTCTTGCTGCATTAAGCTTTGTTGTCATGCCGCCTGTTCCAAAATCACTTCCAGCTCCGCCTGCCATTGCATCAATTTTTTCATCGACTGCCTCAACCACGCGGATAAGCTCAGCATCTTCATTCTTATGAGGATCCTTATTGTAGAGACCATCAATGTCTGATAACAGAATAAGAAGATCTGAATCTGTAAGCTTTGCGATTTCAGCAGATAAAGTATCATTATCACCGAAATCGATTTCATCTGTAGCTATGGTGTCATTTTCATTTACTATAGGAATAACTCCAAGCTTTAAGAGCTCATCAAAGGTATTGGTCGCATTAACTAAAGATTCCGGATTAGTGAAGGTGAACTTAGTTAAAAGCACCTGTGCTGCAACCTGATTATATTCTGCAAAGAGCTTTTGATAAAACATCATAAGCCTTGCCTGTCCTACGGCAGCAGTTGCCTGCTTCATGGCCTTCGTCTTTACGTCATGCCTCGAAAGATTAAGAGCCTTTCTTCCGGCAGCCATGGCACCTGAAGAAACTAATATTACATTTTTGCCTCTATTTTTGAGGTCTGTAAGGTTTCTTACAAGCTTTTCCATTTTTTCAAAATTTACATCACCGGTCTCTTCATGCATAAGTGATGAGGAACCGATTTTAACAACTATTCTATCTTTTTTCTTTAAAGCTTCAAACGCATTCATTTTTTCTTTTCTCTTTTCTATTATCAATTCTCTAAAATATTACAAAAGCAATTTTTTTATAACAGCCTCTGCGACCTTCATTCCGTCAACTGCACTGCTGGTAATTCCGCCTGCATAGCCTGCGCCCTCACCGGCAGGGAAAATTCCAAGGATATTTGCCTGCATGTCATCATTTCTATTTATTCTGACAGGTGATGAGGTTCTCATCTCGATGCCTGATAGCAACGCATCATAAGAAGCATAACCTTTAATCTTACTATCAAAGCTATCTATTCCTTCCTTTAAAAGCTCGCATATCCAGGCAGGAAGAAGCTTATTTAGATCGTAAAAACCGCTTTCTCCGTTATGAGCTGGCTTTACCTTTCCATATTCCTTACTTACTACGTTTTTCTTAAAATCTCCGTAGAGCTGAACCGGAATTTTTCCAGAAAGAGCATCGTAAGCACTCTTTTCAAGACTTCTTTGGAATTCTACACCAGCTAGCACATTTTCATTATCGCCCTTATTATAATCCTCAGGCCTTATTGTAACAACAACTGCGCTATTTGCATTCGTTCCATCTCTTTTATAATCACTCATTCCATTTACCGTAAGATGTCCCGGCTCTGAAGATGCATTAACAACATAGCCTCCCGGGCACATACAGAAGGAATAAACGCCTCTTGTAACGCCGTCTTTTACAGTATTGTAAGTAAGCTTATAATCTGCCGGCGGTAAAAATTCAGGATGACCATTATACTGATTTTCATTTATCATGCTCTGTAAATGCTCAGCTCTCACGCCTATGGCAAAGGCCTTCTGCTGCATGCTGATATTTGTCTTACTTAGCATTTCATAGGTATCTCTGCTGCTATGACCTGTTGCAAGCACTAAAAGAGAACAAGGAATTTCATCCTCTTCTCCTTCATTATCTCTTACTACAATATAATCCAGCTTTTCAGCGCCTTTTTCATCTTTAACTGTGGCTAATGAAATGAGAGTAGTTTCAAACATGAACTCTCCGCCCATTTTTATTATATCCTCACGGATATTTTTAATTACGCCTGGCAGCATATCAGTCCCGATATGCGGCTTTGATAGATAAAGAATATCCTCCGGAGCGCCGTGGCTTTGAAATATCTTAAGAACCTCTCTGACCCTTCCTGTCGGATCCTTTGTCGTGGTATTTAGCTTTCCATCTGAGAAGGTACCTGCACCACCCTCACCGAACTGAATATTTGTATTAGGATCAAGCTTTCCGGTAGCAAAGAATTCATCTACGCTCTTTCTTCTTCCTTCTACATCTTTTCCTCTCTCTATTACAACAGGCTTAAGACCGGCTCTAGCAAGATAATAAGCGCAGAATAGCCCTGCCGGACCGCTTCCGCAGACAATAGGTCTCTCCCCTGCCTTCGCAAAATACTTTACGGCGCCGAACTTAACCTCTGGTGAATTTACCAGCTTTTCAGTCTCGCTGATTTTTTCCTCGTATTTATTTAAAGTAAGCTTATCCTTTTTGAGAGCATAGAACAGATTACTTCTTTGATCTGTACTTTCTCTTAAAAGCTTATTTTCACTCCTAGCTCCAAAAACAACGGAGTAAATTATCTTAACACCGCTGCCATGCTGGTTTCTAGCATCAATAGACTTTTTTAATATTGAAAATGAAGTCAGCTCCTTTTCACTTTCAATATTCATAAGCTTCATTACTCTAACCTTTAGCTTCATTTTTTCATCTGCAGCAGTAACTGCAAATGACGGCTTTAATTTCAATCCATCAATTCTTAACATAAAAATCCTTTATTTACTATCTCAATTTCCAAAATCTCTAAACCTTATTTATCATAATACATCCAAACTTTAAGCCTGGCATTTAAGATTAATTATCATGTAGACTAGCTTCTGCAGCCGAGCCAGCTATAAAACCGCTCTCTAAAGCAAAGGTTATATTATAACCTCCGCATTTTCCATCCAGATCTAAAAGCTCACCTGCAGCATAAGCTCCCTTTATTTTCTTTAATTCAAAGCTATCGGGGTCTGTTTCAGATAAATCAATTCCTCCGGTTGTAACCTGAGAATCCTCATAGCCTCTCGTGTTAATAACCTTAAAGGTCATATTTTTAATTAACGAGGCCGCGATAACTGCATTTTCCTCATTGATTTTTCCTTTAATACCCCCTTTAAGCTCGATAAGCTCAGCAATCTTATCATTCACAATGCCACAAAGAGCAATACTTAACTTATCTCCAACATGTGTAAGGAGATGTATCAAAATATCCTTTTCACTTAAGTCCTCAGCAAAGTCGACTTTAAGTGCAAGCTCATTATAAAAAGCCTTGCCTTCTTCTTTTTTCAAGGCAATAAATAGAGCCTCAGAAGCAAATCTTGAAACTGACATTACAGGAAGCCCTGAGACAGAGCACTTTCTCTCACCAGATATTACATTTTCTGTAAAAACAATTTCACCGCTATCAGAGCTTAAAAGCTCCTTTTCTGCATCTTCCTTAATTCCAAATAAACTTACTCTGGCAAAAGCTCTTGCTCCCTTTATCAAATCACTATTAGCTTCATCTAGAATGAGTCCGCATAAAGCAGGAAGCTGCTTATTAAATTTAATGCCCTCAGATAACCCAAGTATTACGGAATTAATGCTTCCATCAGAGCCGGAATTTGCAGCAGCTTTGCCGCCGCAGGCAAAAATCACTCTTTTAGCCTTTATTACCGCTTCTTCTGATACCATTTTTTTATTCTTTTTATTATTAGATGAGGTGAGTACTGTAATTATAAACTCACCTGCCTCATCTTTTTTTGCCTTAATTACCTTGCTATTTAAAAGAGTCTTTATCCCTTGCTTAAAAACAGCATAGTCAAGTGCTCTTACAACAGATACCGCCTGATTAGAGGCAGGATAATAATACCCCTTTATGTTCCTTGAAAAAACGCCAATGTTTCTCATAAAATCAAGGACAAAATCACTACCCATTCTCTCATAAAGTAAATCCGCTACATCCTTAAAGCTTCCTCTATAAGCATCCTCTTCCAGGCCATCATGCGCAAAATTGCACCTTCCATTCCCTGTCATTAAAAGCTTCTTACCGATCTCAGCATTAGAATCAACCAGCAATACTTCGCGCCTGCTATTACCTTCTTCAAATGTGCCGATATTTTCGGTACTAGCTGCAATGGCAGCAGCAATTCCTGCCGGCCCTGCTCCAATTACGCAAATATCTGTCTTTATCTCCATATCAACCTTTAGTTCTTTAATAATCGAATTCTTTTAAATATTACCACTACCTTTAGTTCTTTAATAATCGAATTCTTTTAAATATTACCACTACCTTTCTTCCTCCAGGGAATGCCTTTAGCTCACTTTCATTTACGCCGCCAAGAAATACCATGAGTAATAAATAAACAGCGACCGAAATCATTACCGAAAGAAGAACCGCTATAATATTAGTGATAGTTCTAAAACCAAGAATATTTATGACTCCAGAATAAACCAGATAAGTCACAATTCCCATTCCGCAGGCACTGCCAAGCGGAACCAGGAAAGTAGTAAGAAATTCCTGTCTATAATGTGCATGCTTTCTTACATAGTAAGCATTCATGATACATACAGTAAGTGCATAGGTGATATTACCTATTACAAGTCCGCTTACACCAAGATCAAATACATTTAAAAGAAGTAAAAGTATAATGACATGAAGAACAAGCGATACAAACGCATTATGAACCGGAACGAACATTCTATCAATTCCCTGAAGAATACCATTAGTAATCGTTGAATAAGCAAAGAAAACAATGGCCATGCTTCCAAGCATAAGAGCCTTAGAACTTAACTCAATTTCAGTTCCAGGGTAAAGGAGCTGAATAATAGGCTTAGCAAGCACACACATTCCTATTGCACAAGGAATAGCAATTATCATATTAAACTTTATGCCTGCTGCAATCTTATCCTTTTCAGACTGATAATTCTTCGCTGCATGCACTGCTGAAAGTTCTGGAACTATTGAAGTACCAAGTGCTGTAGCAATGGCAACAGGAAGATTGGTAAGCTGCCTATATTTATTTGAATAAATACCCCAGTTAAAATAGGTCTTTGAGGACTCGCCAATTTTATCCATAAATCTCGCATAAATTGTATTATCTACAATACCAGAAGCCTGATAAACAGTCTGACTTAATATTACCGGAATGACTGTTATGCAAAATACACCAAGAAAAGACATAAAATCCTCGCTTTTCCTGCTTCTATCCTCGCGCAGCCTTTTATGTATGGCCTTTCTATTCATCATGTAAATTATGATAAGAATAATAAAGCCGGCAACAGCACCGCTAAGTGAGCCGAGCGTTCCACCTGCAGCTCCCCAGCTTTCAGGAGTAGCTGCTGCATTATGCTCTCTCATAAGAAGGTAAGATGCAAAAACGCTGACAAAAGCATTTATTACCTGCTCAACAAGCTGAGAAACAGCTGTCGGTACCATAGTTCTCATTCCCTGGAAATAACCACGGAATACACCCATTATGGCAAATACAAAAATGGTCGGCGCAAGCACCTTAACAGGTCTTGCAACCTCCATGTCACCAGTTATTTTTCCCCATACCGTACTAAAGAAAAATACAAAAAGGCTGGCTATGATTCCAACTACAAAAGCAATGAAAAAGGAACGCCTGAATACATTATGTGCATTTTTAGCCTCATCCTTTGAAAGCCTTGCAGAAACAAGCTTAGATACGCCAACTGGTATGCTATAGGAGGATATGAGAAGTGCTATGTTATAAAGCTCGTATGCCGAGCTATAATAGCCCATTCCCTTATCGCCTATCATATTGGTCATTGGGATCTTATATAGCATTCCAATAAACCTTGAAACTATAGAAGCTATCGCAAGTATCGATCCTTGGATCAAGAACCTGCTATCTTTCTTCTGATTGCTCATTAATTGTGATACCCCTAACCTTAAAAAAATTTTCCGTAATTACTCTGGAATGCTCTCACTGATTGTAAGATACTTAGTTCTGCTTGTAGGATATACTGCAATAAAGGTCTTTCCTGTATTAAGCTTTAAAAGCTCGCCCTTTTCATCAAAGAACTGCATTGTCTTTGCACTTTCTGACTTTTTCCAGGTAATATTGATACATTCACCGCCGCTAAGAAGATAGCCCTCACCGGTTGCCTCTTCAAAGTCGATGGTCTGATAACCATTCTTATCCTTATTGCGTTCCTTTACAAGCTCGATAATTACATTAGTAAATTCAAGCTGCTTCTTTGTGTTGTAATCGATATGAGGACCGCCCATCTGGAAACGCTTGTAGGTCTTAGTGGTCTCGTCATATTCAAAATACGGAAAATGTGAATCCGAAAATCCCATCTTAGTATATTTAGCCGCCTTAGCGCTTTCCTTATAAACATCAGAAAGCTTTGTTTCTTCCTCGTAGAAATCAAAATGAGGAGTATAATTATCCTTAATTGTAGTCCTAAAACCGCTCTTAGCGATAGAATCCTCAAGACCGCTAAGTGTTGCAAAAGCGTTATGAGGTGCCTTTATGTTTTTATCTCTGTAAAATGCAGAACCACCTGCACCGTACATTCCCGAAAGGTGATTTAAGCCGATTGCTGTAAACTTCTTTGTTGCATAGGTTGTCTCGCCAAAATGAATAAAAATTGCATCATATTCATCAGCAATACTTGCGAAATAATGTCTAGCACTTCTTGCTGAACCGATTCTTCCCTCGGATTCCTTCTCAAAGGTAGTGATGATGCCCATAAGTCTTGTAATGCCGCCCTCTGCAAGTATCTCATAGAGAATATCTGAAGAACCTACGCCGCTCTGAGGATTTGCGAACTTTATGTTATTGAACATAAAAGCCATAGGTCTTTTATTTGCTAATTCTTCTGAAATCCACTCACCTGTAAGAACGCTTCTTACTTCGCCCTCGTGAGAAACATCTGCTGTAGTAGTTGTAGTAGCAGTGGTAGTTGTTGTAGTTGTTTGTGTGGTTGTCTGAGTAGTTGTTGAGGTTCCTGTAGTTGTTGATGCATCCGTCTGTGTTGATGAAGTTGTAGTAACCTCCTTTTTCTTGCCACAGCCCACTAAACATAAAACTATTAAAACTATTAATGGTAAAACTAATAACACCCTTTTATTATTTGATTTAACTGTACACATGAAAACATCTGCTCCCTGTCTTTTTTATTAATTCTTTTTTTTGCAGAATTATTCTGCATCTCTAGTAAGGCCGATGTTATTTAATATAGCATCCTGTCTTTTTTCCATTTCAGCACGTTCTTCTTCATCAATGTGGTCATAACCAAAAAGATGAAGCATGCTATGAGCTATAAGAAAACCCAGCTCTCTTTTTTCTGAATGTCCATATTCCTTTGCCTGACTTCTTACTCTCATGACATTTATAACAATATCACCAAGCATAAGGCAGCCTGTATCAGGATCAAAATATTCAGAATTTCCCATTTCCTCCTCTTCATCAGCAATAATTGAAAAATCAGCCGGTGAATCGAAGTATATTGCCGGAAATGATAGCACATCAGTTGTACTATCGATCTGTCTGTACTGCATGTTAAGCTCATGAACTGCTTCCTCATCGGTAATAAGCACATTAACCTCTGAATCATAAGGACATTTTTCAAAATCACATGCAGCCTCTACTACCTTTTCGATAAGCTCCTTCATCTCAAAAGAAAAAGGCTCTTCATTAAAGGTATCCATATATTCATTTTCGATTGAAACCTGTACCTTAGCCATACAGCCTCCATTTCTTATTCATTATTATTCTTTTTTCTTCTATGATCATTGCCTCCGCTTCCATGATAATTATTGCCATTTGCGCGGTAATTACCATCAGATTTTGGAGAACCATTCTTATATCCTGCCTTTTCCTTTGCCTTCTGAGCCTCTTCATACTCTTCGTAAGCCTTAACGATCTTAGCAACTAATGGATGCCTTACTACGTCTTTGCTCGATAGATAAGCAAAACCTATATCATCGATATTTGAAAGAATCCTTATTGCAGTATCAAGGCCTGAAACCTGACCCTCAGGAAGGTCCTTCTGCGTCTGGTCACCAGTAACAATTACCTTTGAACCAAAACCAATTCTTGTAAGAAACATCTTCATCTGCGAAGGCGTGGTATTTTGAGCCTCATCTAGGATGATATAAGCATTATCAAGAGTTCTGCCTCTCATATAGGCAAGAGGCGCAACCTCAATAAGCCCCTTTTCCATATTCGCCTGAAATGAATCAGGACCCATTATAGTATAAAGAGCATCATATAAAGGTCTAAGATAAGGATCTATCTTGCTCTGAAGGTCTCCTGGAAGGAAGCCGAGCTTTTCACCAGCTTCAATGGCAGGTCTCGTAAGAATAATTCTATTAACTTCATCATTCTTAAAGGCTCTTATTGCCATGGCCATTGCAAGGTATGTCTTACCAGTACCTGCCGGACCGATTCCAAAGGTAATCATCTTATTTCTGATTTTTTCTACATATTCCTTCTGACCTACAGTCTTTGCCTTAATAGGCTTTCCCTGCAGCGTATGACAGATGATATCCTTATCGAGCTCTGCCATGGAAACATTGCTTCCATCTAGAGCTAAGGCTATAGCATAGTCTACATTCTGCTCAGTAATGGTATTTCCTCTGTCTGCAAGGTCCTTAAGCTGCTCAATGATTTTTTTGCAAAGATTAGCTCTTGTTTCTTCACCCATAACAATAACGCTGCCGTCACGCACTACAATTTCAACTCCAAGAGATCTCTCCAGGATTTTTGCGTAAGCATCGCCAGCGCCAAAAATATTTTTCTGCTGATTTGCAGTCATATCAACACCAATATTTGCCATTAATATCCATTTCCGAAGCGCTTATTAAGTGCCCCTAAATTATTAAAAATAAGCATAATATGCCACATAGCATTATACAAAAAGATTGGGAAATAGTCAACTCAAAACATTTTTTTATACCGAATTTTTACTAAAGGCTAAAACCGACAGAACAATCAAATAGATAAAAAAAGATAAATCAATACGAACATATAAATAAAAACGGACAAAGAAATAACGGACCAGGGGAAACTGGTCCGTTATTTCTTAGATAGGTGATTATTCCTTTGAAGGTATGAAAATAAACATATTAATGTGATATAAGCAAAAATAATATTAAATCAAGTTTTAAATTATTTTCTTTTTCTTAACTGTGTCTATATCATACTCTAAAAAATATCATTTGTCAAGCACATAATTGTTTCTTTAGAATTTTGCCGTTTTCGCTAATATTTTATTAATATAGTTTTTATCTTATGACATTTTTCATTGTAAAATTCTTTGATTTTACGATTTTTACCATTTTCAATTTCCATTTTCCGAATTTACATTTTCTGCACCATTAGTTTCTGCCGCATCCAAATACCATACATCAAAATCTACGTCACCTGCTATTCCATTTATGCGGCCT
>Ga0247611_10001605_pt1 | contig 39889 bp, 68 predicted proteins | sample 177DNAGHGhighgp2_FD_192422 | JGI IMG/M metagenome (GOLD analysis project Ga0247611, IMG submission 192422) | Sheep rumen microbial communities from Palmerston North, Manawatu-Wanganui, New Zealand - 1770 DNA GHGhigh gp2 | ecosystem: Host-associated > Mammals > Digestive system > Stomach > Rumen... | reverse complement strand
CTGCAAATGTATGCAGATTCATAGCGGTGGCGTATTAAGTGCTGATTGCATTGGATTTATTAAAGGTCTAATTAATGATCCCGATATCTATAAAAGATTTTCTCCTGTTGGATATTATGCGCCAATTGGGAAAGTAATTGGTGATATTGGAGAAAGAGCGATCTATAACGAATGTACTGATAGAAGTACGGATTTTAGCAGACTTGCAAAAGGTGAATATATTGAAATGGATTCCCGTGTAGGACATGCAGGATTGTATGTTGGAGAATTCACCGATAATTCGGGCATCTGCAATGTTGTTGAATGTACCACAAATTTTGGCGGTGGAATCACAACGAGTTATGTGGATTCTCAAGGTCGTAGATGGAATCATAAAAATGGAACATTAAATGATTTGCGTTGGGAGCGACATGGAAAATTATCAAGATATGTTGATTATGGTTCTCAACCTGCGCCAAGCGATAAAATTAACGTAGATGGTGAATGGGGATATGCAACAACGATTCTTGCTCAAAAAGTATTTTGTACAGAACGTGATGGTGAAGTCAGCAATCAAGACAAAGATTGCAGAAAATACTGTCTGAATTGTGTTGCGAAAGGATTGCCATACGGCTCTTGGGTATGGAATGACAGCAAAGGCTATTCACCATTAATTCAGAAGATTCAAGCGTGGAGCGGTATGGATTACAAAGATCAAGACGGGAAATTTGGATATAACAGCATAAAATATTTCCAAAAGAAGTTAGGCGTTAGCCAAGATGGCTATTGTGGATATGAAACAGTTTCCGCATTTCAGAAATGGCTGAACTCACAAGTAAAATAAGGAGATAGCAAATGAAGATTATTACTGGAGCAACTGGAACGGCTCATGTAACATCAAATGATGATGGCGAATTCAATCAAGGTATTTGGGGAGATGGTTTAATCATTCTTTCTAATGGTAATAAATTATCGGCAACAATTGTTGATAATAACACAATTCGTATTGCTGATGGCGATTTGGTTTTCCAAGGTAGACACGCATTGATTGATGTAGGCACTTATGAAAATGTAACAATTACAACGGGTGCATCGGGGCAGAAACGAAAGGATTTGATTTGTGTCCAATATAGACTTGCAAATGGTGTGGAATCTATGAATCTTGTGGTAAAAAAAGGTACAGCAACAAGCGGTACTGCATCAGACCCAAGTTATACAACTGGCGTAATTCGGACGGGCGCAATCCTTGCGGAAATGCCATTATATCGTGTGAATATTAGTGGTATCAATATTGCATCTGTTGAACGTATTGCAAAAGTAATTCCATATATTGTAAATATTGCAGGTAAGAAAATTGAATATGGAACTTCATTGCCTTCTGTTACTAATTATAGTAATGGCGATATTTTCTTATTATATGAATAGGAGTTAAAAGATGGCGACATTAGGTACAAGTTGGACATATATCACACAAGCAAAATTAGGTAGTTCTGGTGGTGATGCATATGTAAGATGTTATGGAAAATATGCGTCTCAAGATGTTGCTAATAACAAAACGAAGGGCGTTCAACTTCAAGTAAGGTTTTATTTTACTGGCTCTTATATTGATTGTGGTGTTTATGAGTTTACTGGTTTCGGTAATTATTACAATAAATCTACTTATCAAGTAAATAGTAGGGGTGATATCGTTGATGTATCTCGTTCTTCAAGCGCACAGCGTTTCGGTAATGGCGAGACTGTAATCGGAACAAGCGCCGCAATTGATGTTGCTCATGGTACTAATGGAACAAAATCAATTACAATGGGCGCATGGTGTTCATTCACCAGTTGGGGATGGGAAAATCAATCATCCGTAAGTGTAAACTTGCCAACAATAGACCGCTCTGCTCCTACAATTACGCAATCACAAAGCGTTAAATCTGCTACCGCAATTAATATTAGTGGTACATCCAATGTTGATTGCTCGCAATGGGCATATCAAGTAGATAGTAACCCGTGGGTGTATTGGACTGGTAGCGCAAGAAGCGCAAGTAATACTGCAACTGTTACTGAAGGCGCGCATACAATCCAAATTGCAGGCAAGAAAAAAACAAATAATGTATGGGGATTTGGCACAAAAGTTACTGTTGATACCACAATGGTAACAGTTGATTATGTGGTGGATTCAGTTTCTACAGATTCTATCACCATTACAGCGACTGCAAGCACGGCATTACTTCATTGGAAATTTCATTGTGGAGATTTTGTTGCGGAAGAGGATTCATCAAATCCATCTACGACATATACATATACATTTGGGAATTTAAATGTTAATACCGCTTATCTTATTTATGTGGAATGTCAAAATCCAGTAAATGATTTATGGGGAAGAAGTTTTTCACGAAGTATAAAAACGCAAGGCGGTATTGTTCATGTCAATGTAAATGGCTCATGGAAAGAAGCCATCGCATATGTAAAAATAAATAATGCATGGAGACAAGCAATATGTTATACTAAAGTTGGTACTGCTTGGAGGATCAATACATAATGGACAGACTTGAATTTATTTCGATCATCGTTGGGGCTATATTTGCAAGCGGTGGATTTTGGGCATTTATCAATGCTATCTATCAGAACCGAAGTAAAAAGCAAAACGCACTCGTGAAACTCATGCTTGGGTTAGGACATGAAAAGATCATTGAATTAGGTTTAAAATACATTGAGCGTGGATATGTCACAAAAGATGAGTATGAGGATTTAGTCAAATATTTATACGCACCATACATAGAGTTGGGTGGGAACGGAACAGTCGAAAAAATAATGGAGTCCGTAAAGAAGTTGCCAATCAAGGAGAAGTAGAAATGGAAGATAAAAGATTAGATCATCGTGATGTGCCGTATTTGATTTATGAAGCGACACAGGCACGGAATGAAAGAACAATTAAAAAATTAATTATTGTTGTAGTGATTGCAATTGCTCTTATGTTCATCAGTAATGCGATTTGGCTTTGGGCTTGGATGCAATACGATTATTCAAGTGAAACAACAACATATCAGCAAGATGGGGAAGGAATCAACAATATAAATACAAGATTTAACGGAGATTTTAATAATGGGGCAGAAAGTGACATACAGGCGGAGAACGCGAATTAAAAAAAGCGGTTCAAGAGGAACAAAACGCAGAAAATGAAAGAATATTCTAATAGCGAGATCGTATTGCTTATCAATGAATATATACATTCAGAACGTGATAGGCTAATTCTCTTTGAGCGTTTTGTTAATGGTTTGACTTTTTCCGAATTATCTGATAAGTTCTATTTATCAGAGAGGCAAATAAAACGCATTGTAAAAAAAGCAGACAATATCTTAATTAAACTCCATTAATTATAGTTCTTTTTTGTTCTCTTTTCCCGAAAAGCATCCTGTAAAAAGGATGCTTTTTTGGTGTCCTTTTTATGGCACTTCTATGGCATTTTTCTTTAATCATTCCCGTGCTTAAATGAAAACAAAAAAGGAGCAAATATCATGCAGGAATATATCGAAAGATTAATGCGTTGTGGATATTCCGCAGATCGTGCATATTGCATTTGCGTAGATTTTATGAAGAATCTGCCGTTGTTTGATTTGCAATTATTTGTTGAATCGGTAGAAAGGGATACTTATGTTTGTAGAGTACAATCCGAATCCAACGGGTAGAAAAGTAGGCGATTGTGCGGTTCGTGCAGTTGCAAAGGCATTGAACACCGATTGGGAAACTGCATACGCAATGATTTCAAGTAATGGTTTTCAGATGGGTGATATGCCAAGTAGCAACAGCGTATGGGGAGCGGTGTTAAGGCAGAATGGCTTTTACCGAAAGGCAATACCGAATACCTGCCCCGATTGCTATACGGCAGAGGATTTTTGCAGGGAATATCCCAAAGGTGTTTATGTGTTAGGTTTCGGTACTCATGTCGCAACTGTGATCAATGGCAATTTATATGATTCATGGGATTCATCAAAAGAAATTCCGCAGTACTTTTGGTACAGAAAGGAGTAAATCATGGCAATGTTCAATAATTATTCAACGGCTTATCAAAATCCGTATTATCAGCAACAGCAAATGTATCAACAGCCGACACAAAATAATGCATTTCAGAATGTCGGAAATAATGCGCAGAATGTTGGGATCATTTGGGTGCAGGGCGAGGCAGGTGCAAAAAGTTATCTTGTTGCGCCAAATACGACAGTTCAATTGTGGGATTCTGAAAGTCAAACGATTTATCTTAAATCTGCCGATGCAAGCGGTATGCCGAGTATGAAAATCATTGATTATACTGTACGAGGCACAGAAACGCAAAATAACGCATTTTCTATGAACGATAAACAATTTATATCACGGGATGAATTTGATGTCTTAAAAGGCGAAATAGACGGCTTAAAAAGCGAAATAAACAAATTGAAACCGCACAAGAAAGAAGGTAAGCAGAATGGCTAATCCGTTATATCAATCTATGCAACAGCCGAACATGGCTTCTATGTTACAAAATCTAAAACAGAATCCGATGCAGTTCTTAATGCAACGAAAATTCAATATTCCACAAAATATATCAAATGATCCAAATGCGATCATTCAGCATTTAATGAATACGGGACAAGTTTCGCAACAGCAATATAATCGTGCAAGCAATATGGCGAAACAATTTATGAAATAGATATCTTATGCGCATGGATATAAATAAAAAATGAAAGGAGTTAAAGATATGGCTTTAACAGATGGAAATGGCAATGAAATGGTAATGCCTGTTCAACCTATGTATGGCGGTGGCAATGGTGGTTTTGGTAACGGCTTTGGCGGTGATTGGGCATGGATCATCCTGCTCCTTCTTCTTGGATGGGGCAACAATGGATGGGGCAATGGTGGTTTCGGAGGATGCACAAACGATCTTTATCCGTGGATGAATCAGACCGAAACAATCAACGATGGATTCCGTGATCAGATGCTGAATACAAACATCACATCTATCCGTGATAGCATTGGTGATATTTCTACACAGTTATGCAACGGATTCGCAGGTGTTGAGCAGGGCGCAAACGCAAGACAGATCGCAAATATGCAACAGGCGTTTGCAAGTCAAACTGCCATGACGCAGGGATTTAATGCGCTTGCAACACAGTTCGCAGATTGTTGCTGTGAGAACAGACTTGCAAATTGCCAAACGCAGAATATTATTCAGAATGAGGGCAATGCTACAAGATTTGCCGATGCGAATAATACCCGTGATCTGCTCGCAAATCAGACCGCAAACACACAGGCAATTCTTGATAAATTGTGTCAGTTAGAACTTGATGGCAAGAATGATCGCATTGCAGACCTTGAAAGACAACTTACAATGGCAAATCTGCAAGCATCACAGACAGCACAAAATGCATTTATTCAGCAAGGGCTGACTGATGAGGTTGATGCGCTTTACAACAGATTAAGCAACTGCCCTGTTCCTACAACACCTGTTTATGGTCGTACACCGATCTTTACTTGCAATAACAACTGTGGTTGTGGATGCGGTAGCAACTTTTAAGGAGGTGCGCTATGGCTTGTGAATTTTTGTATAATCCGTTGCAGGAAGTCGCATTAAATGCGCCAATCCTGTTCGATACATCTATTCCTTGCAATCGTGGTAATGTTTATCATGAAAGCAATACGGGGAATTTTATTCTCAAGGGCGCAAGTTCTACAAGTTGTTGCAATCAGTTTGCGCAATATCAAGTGACGTTTAATGGAAATATCGCATTATCCGATGGTGCGGATGTCGTACCGATTGCGATTGCGATTGCCGTTAATGGCGAGCCAAGATTGACGAGTAGAGCAATCTTTACACCGACAGCGGTTGAAGAATTTGGCAATGTCACAAGTACCGCGATTATCAAAGTGCCGAGATGCTGTTGCTTCAGTTTAAGTGTGGATGCCGTTCCTGCTACAACTGATCCGACAGTTATTCCTGCACCGATAATTGATGTACAGAACGCAAACTTAACAATCACACGGATTGCATAGGAAAGGAGGAAAATCGATGCATACACTTTATCAGTTAAAAGATATGCTTTGTGAAGAACTTGAAGAGTACGGCAAAAAAGGCGAACTTACCGCAGGTTCATTAGAAACAGTTGATAAACTCGCACACGCAATCAAAAACCTTGATAAAATCATCGAATCGAAAGAAGATGAAGAATATAGCGGTGCAATGATGAACGATGGTATGGGCGGTGTTTATGCTCGCAGAGGCGGTTCTTATGCTCGTGGTGGTCGTTCCTATGCTCGTGGTCGTGGCAGTAATGCAAGGCGTGACAGCATGGGTAGATACGCAAGCGATGGATATTCTCGTAACGAGGAAATGATCGCCGAACTGCATGAGTTAATGGCTGATGCTCCCGATGAGCGCACAAAGCAAGAATTTCAGAAATTCATTTCTAAAATGGAAATGATGTAAGGGAGGTGGATGCCTTGATCACAGAACATGATCTGAATGAAGCGATTGCGGAATGTCAAGGTGTCCGTAATCCCGATGCAAAGACCTGCATGATGCTATCTGCATTTTATACGATTAAAGATAAATTGTATCCCGATGCAACTGTGGAAATACCGCAATATTCCTATGATGCGCCACCAACACAGATCGAAGAAACGATTAATTATGAAAGCGATACGGATTTTGGTGTTGCGATTTATGGCAAAAATGTAAATGAAATTTTTGCGATCATGGATGAGGCGATGGATGCCGTGCAGGTACTTAATCCACAATTATACAAAAGCATCATGCGGAAAATTGAATACTGATCCGAAAGAACCTTGCGCTATGCAGGGTTCTTTTGTATAATGATTTCGGGCTTGTTTTCAAGAATTCATAAAATCTCAAAAAATAAGGGTTTCGCAGAAATGCGAACTCTTATTTTTTTATGCAAAAATAAAATATAAAAAAAATATAAAAAAGTAGTTGACATATAATGACATAGATGTTATTGTATAGACACAGAGATGATACAGAACAAACCTAATCGAAGTAGTAACGGGGCAGATGGTTGAAACAATCGGGCGTTTCGTGAAAAGTAGAAAGGAAGAGTTCACCAAAGAAAAGGAGATCGAAAATGAAACATTATACTGTGGAATATAAAATGTACAATGCGGATAAAGTAAAAAGTGTGCAGGTGATCGCTAACAATAAGTATGAGGCTTATGAAAAGGCAATGTATGAGGCTATTCCCGAAATTGAGGCATTTTCACCATATAGCACTTGGGTTGCATCGGTTACATATAATAACGGCAATTACAGGCGGTTTAACAATTTTGAAGGCAATGCGTATTAAGAAGGAGGAATAAAAATGATTGAATATATCGTTATTGGTGATACAGATGATTATAAGGGATATTTAGTTACAATTTGCAGGGGCATGAATAAAGAATCCGCAGAAAAGGTTTTGAATCGGATGCTTACACACCCCACAAAGAACGATCTGCATCTGATGGGCAATATGAAAAATTTCCGTTTAGAGGCGGTAGCAGAAGAAGATCAATGGTGGAACGATCCGTTTCTGATGTCGGATTGATGCAAGGTGTGTACCATCTTCATGCATTTTATAAACCTCTTTATATATTTTTTATTTTACAATTTACTTTTTACTATGAAGAAAAATGTAACATAAAAATAGTAAAAAATAAAAATAAAAAAATTTTTAAAAAATGTATTGACATATAGCAAACCATCATTTATAATAACGGTGTAATAAAGATAACACTTAATTATAAGGAGGGTATAACAATGACAAGATCAGAAAGAGCAAAAATGGAAACATTAGGATTCAACGCAAGGGGCATTGCAGTTACTACAACGGCAAGCGGAAAGAAAATTTGGATTAGGAGAAACGATACAAATATTCAGAATCCATATTTTACAGTTGATTTAGAAGATAAACATCTTTTCAGCAGGGGCGGTCTTAAAAAAGTATTTGAAGCAATCGCAAACAACTAAACAAGGAGGGTGAGGCGATAACACCGAAACAACACCAAAGGAGGGTTAAACATGAAAAGAACAAATTATTGGATTCTTTGCGGAACAGAAGGTAAATACGGATATGCAGTTTACAGAACCGCAATGAAAGATGAAAAGACAAATAAATATTTCGTAAGATGGAAAAACAATTTGATCGATGTTACAGAAGATATTGAAAAACACAATTATGTTAATAAATCTGTGGCATGGTAAATTTAAAAGCATGGGAGGCAGACGCATGAAATCAATCACAAGGAAAGAAGCAGAAAAGATCGCTGAAAGAACGGGGTATCCGTTAACGGAAAATGATGGAAGAACATTTTATGCAACAAATGAAAATGAAACGGGTGTATATGAATTTGATAGCAAAAAAGAACGTGATTACGCTTGCAACAGAAAAAAGTGGAGGTAGATGCATGAAAAAGACGATTGTGGCGGTTTTTATTATCGCATTGATAATTTTATTAACCATAACAGGAACACTCGTTATTTCGGCAAATAAGCGGTCACAGGATACAATTAACCGCATTGATACAAAGATTGAGAGGTATGGAAAATGACAAGAGCAGAAGCGGAGGCACGGATTTTGGAAAAGGCAAAAGAGATCGCAGAAATCCTAAATGTATATTGTCCGAATGATGATCATTTTTCAATGTTCATCACGGATAAAAATATCAGTTTCAACAATACATATTGGGAACATGAAGATGTTGGTGTTTTAGATTGTTTTGAAGGGAGGTGAAACAGAAAATGAATGATCTTGCAAACAGGATTATTAACTATCGTGCAAAACATCGGTTATCACAGAAAGAAATGGCTGATAGATGTGGTGTATCCGCACAAACAATTTCCTGTATTGAGCGTGGGTATCAGAAACCAAACAAATTGACTTTGGCAAAAATTGATTTAGTCGTAGGAGGTGAAAATGGCGCAGTTCAGCATATCGCAGATTAAGAATTTTAAGGCTTGCAGGAGATCATATTTCTTTCGGTACGTTGAGGAATTAGAACCGATACAAAAAGCCGAGGCGTTAGAAATCGGGAGCAATTATCATGAATTGATTGCGTGGCTGTATGAGCATGGATCGCTTGATGGCGTAGAAGAAGATAACAGCAAAGAACTTGCAATGGCTTGTGCGTACATGAAATATATCTACCCGAAATTCAAAGTTAAAGCAGTTGAAGAATCTTTTGAATATCCGATTGGCGAACATTCCTTGATCGGCAGGGTTGATGGCGTTGCGGATGATGGTCGGTTGGTCGAACATAAAACAACAGGATCAGAGATTACCGAACAGTATGAATACAATCTGATGTGGGATGAACAGATTCTTGCATATATGCTTGCATATGATGTTCGGCAGATGTATTACACAGTTTGCCGAAAACCGACAATCAGACAGAAGCAAAATGAAACCGAAGAAGAATTTTTTAACCGCATGATTGAATGGTATGATACCGATACGGATAAAAAAATTCGGCTGATTCTGATTGAACGTACAGATGAAGAAATCGAGCAGTTTCGGGATGCCCTGCACAGCATATGCGATGAAATCGAATCAACAAATCATTATTATGCGAATTGCCTGTGGTGTAACGTGTGGGGAAGGAGGTGTGAATACTCAAGCATATGCTTAAATTATGATCCACAGCAACAGTATATTGAATTTCAGAAAGTAGAAAGGAGAGCAAAAAGTGAATCTGAAGAAATTGGATGATAATGTAAATAAGCCGTATACCGCTTTGCTTTATTGCCCGACAGGCGTTGGTAAATCAACTGCAATTGGTATTATCGCAGAACATACGGATGGCAATACTCTTGTGTTGGATGTTGATAGAACGATCACGAGAACACTTGCAAAAAAAGAAGTCGTAAAAGATACATCTAAAATCTTAATCCGTGAGATTGATAACATCCATACTTGGGATGATTGGTGTGAAGTTACAAGAGAATTACAGGCAATGAAGGATGCAGGTGAGTTTGAAAAGATGAACATCAAAACGATTGCTGTCGACAATGTGTCGGAACTTGAGCGGTGCATCCTTGCCGATTTGGGATCGCAGGGCAAAAATAAAGGTGTACCGCAGATGGGCGATTATCAGTATATGCAGTTTAAATTGGTATCATCTTTGCGGTTCTTTAAATCATTAGGCTTGAATGTCATTTGGACAGCATGGGAAACGACAGAACCATTTGTTCAGCCCGATGGCACGAGTTATTCAAGATTGTATCCGAAGATCAATGCAAAGATCGTTGATAACGTATGCGGTTTGTGTGATGTTGTCGGAAAGATTTTTATCAATGAAGATGGCGAACACGGAATTCGTCTTGAGGCAAGCAACAACGTATATGCAAAAAATCAGATTGATGATCGTAAATCAGTACGCATTGAAGATTTTGTAAATTTCAAAACAGTAAAGGAGGAACAGTAATATGTGGGAATACAAAAGAGAGGAACAGAAATTTGATGTAATGCCCGAAGGACAGTATCGCATTCGGATCAAAAGTGCGGAAAAGGCGAAAAGCAAAAATGGCAATGATATGCTTGCATTGCAGTTTGAGGTAAGTGGGCAGAATTCATTGTTATATCATTACATCGTGTTTATGCCCGACAGAAAAGAGATCACAAATCGGATGCTGACGCAGTTCTATGATAGTTTTAAAGACATTCCCGAAGGCGATACGAACCTTGCAAATTGGATCGGAAAAGTCGGTGCTTGCAAAGTAAAGCATGATGAATATAATGGCAATGCAACTGCAAAGGTAAGTTATTTTATCAAGGCAGAAAAACAGGCTGATCTTCCTGCATGGAGTGAGCCAAAAACAAACGCATCTGATGGATTCATGCAAGTATCCGATAAAGTAGTTGAGGATAAAGGACTTCCGTTTGATTGATAGGGAGTAGGCAAAAGCCTACTTCCTAAAGAAAGGAGAATGAAACGATGATGATGTTGGAATATAAAATTAGAAGATTGTGCAGGCACTTCAAATATTGGTTAATTAAGAAGATGTGTACGCAAGCGGAATGGCAGACATTAAGAAATATCCGTGCAGGGTATTATGGTTATTTTGGTAAGAAAGAAAAGATGATTCCGATCACAACGAGTTTTGAACTCAATCAAGCAAGTTATGAATTCCTGCATAGTGCAGATGGCGAAGCCGAATACGATGCACAATACGGAGTTGCACATAAACTGATCCGTGATTGTGAAGATGAAATTGCAAAGTGCGTATCTTATATCGAAGCATGGGATGAAAAGAAACAGATGTGGATTTGTACGGCAGAACTTAATTTAGTTGAGGTGATTAAGGAATGACTATTGAAGAATTAAAAATAGAAGCAGACAAACTCGGTTATAATATTATAAAAAAACAAAAGCCAATAAAATTACTAAATTGTTCTTGCGGTAAAAAACCATCATTATGGATAAATCAATACAAGGGAAATTTTTATTGGTGTGAAGAATGCAATAAGCGATCACCCTATGCGCAATCTGAAAATAAAGCAAAAATTGCATGGAATTTTTTGATAAAAGGAGAACAAGAATGAGCAGATACATTAAAGCGGATGAATTAAAAAAAGTTTTTAGCGATGGATATGAAGCATTTGCAAAAACATTGTGTGAGATTGTTGACGAACAGCCGACAGCCGATGTGGTTGAGCGTAAGCATGGGGAGTGGATTTATAAACCAATGAAAGGACAGTTTTGTTCTGTATGCGATGTGCAAAGTGTTTGGAAATACAACTACTGTCCCAACTGCGGTGCGGAGATGAAAGAGGTGGAAGATGACAAGGGAAGAAGCAATTAGATGGTTAGAACGTATCGAAGAACGATACATACATGGCGGTGACGAAGTCTTTGATGAAGCACGAAAAGAAGCCTTGCACATGGCAATCGAAGCACTTGAGTGCAAGCATGGGGAGTGGATTGACGGTCTTGATATTCCCAAAGAGGAACGAGAAAGACATCCGTATGTATATCTGCACGGAGAGAAATACTGTTCCGTTTGTTACAAAGAAGCGTACTTTGATACGGATTATGGACAGCAGTTGTTCGACTTCTGTCCAAACTGCGGAGCGGATATGCGAGGTGATGAAGATGAGCATACTAATTAAAAACATGAAAATGCCAAATGCTTGTTACGAGTGTATTTTAGATTGGGTAGGTGTTTGTGATCTACCAAGTTCATATTACGTTGAATCGACAAGAGCATATGGATGCCCGTTACAGGAAATAATTCATTGCAAAGATTGCGTGCATCATAAGCCATTCATGGGAGCATATCAATGTGATGTACATGGTTGGATAAATACAGAAGATGATTATTGTAGTTTTGCGGAAAGGAAAGAATGATGTGGATTAAAGATTTACAAACAGGAAAAATAAGAAAATACGGAACAAATCATCATGATGCATTAATCATTTCTGATGATGGAAAATCATTGTCTTATGAAAATTTGCAAAATTGCGAAACGAGTTTTGGTTCATACAGATTTGTAACAGATGAAAGCGGTAATATTCCATCAGAAGATAAAACATTAAGGCGATATGGAGCAGATGCATATTTTAACATTGGAGGCTTTGATAAATGATTTTTATTTGGATTATTTTTGTTTTGTTATACTTGATTTTTAACTGCATTATTGCTTTATCTTGGGCGGTGGAATTTCAATATGAGAAAAGAACAACGGCAGTTGTGGTGGCGATCATGATGATCCTGTTCGGACTACCGCTAATGATCATTATTTTTATTGTTGCAACTGCATTGTATATTGTTGGGAAGGTGAGAAAAGATGAACAATAAAAAATTAGGAACAGCATTTGAAAAAAGGATGGTTGATTATTTATCACAAAGAGGTTATTGGGTACATTTTATTTCGCCCGATAACAGAGGTTCACAGCCGTTTGATATTATCGCAGTTAAAGATGGATTGGCACTTGCGCTTGATTGCAAAACCTGCAAAGATAAAATTTTCCGAATTAGCAGGTTAGAAGAAAATCAGATTATGGCATTTGAAAAATGGCTTACGTGTGGTAATGCGAATCCATTTATTGCGGTAGAGCATGATGACAGAATCATTATGATCGATTACTGCGAATTAAAACAGAAAGGAAAAATAGACCTTGAAAAATAAAGTATGTGATTTTGATTGTTTCAATTGCAAATTTGATGATTGTATTTCAGACAGCAATAAAAGCCCTTATGATACGATCCATCAAGTAAAAGAAAAAAAGACATTAGAAGAAACAAGGGCAAGAAAAAACAGAAATGCTAAAAAGTATTATCAGCAACATAGAGAAAAATGTATTGCGCAGGCATCTGCGAGATATTACCGAAACAGGGAAGAAATCTTGAGAAAGAAACGGGAGAAAAATGCAAATAAAAGTAGCAAATAAATTAAGTATTGCAGATTATCCGAAAGCCGTTGTTGATTGGTGTGATCATAACTTAATCCTGCCGAATCCAGAATATCATAAAAAGGAACGCATGGGATTGTGGACAGGAAACACGCCAAGATGGATTTGGCTGTATGAGAAGATCGGGAATGAATTGCGTGTTCCGTTTGGGTGCATACAGAAATTAAACAATCAATTCGGCAATGATATTGTGTATGATTATCAGATTCAGCCAATTCGGGCTGTTTCGTATCGAAGTAATATAAATCTGTACCCTTATCAAGAAAATGCCGTAAAAGCCGTTTTAGAGCGCAAGAACGGCATATTGGTCGCTCCGTGCGGTAGCGGAAAAACGAATATGGGCATGGAAATCATTTCCCGTATCGGTGGCAGAACTTTGTGGCTTACGCATACGCAAGACCTTCTAAATCAATCATATAACCGTGCAAAGTCGGTTCTTGATACATTTGCCACATACGGCAAAATAACCGCAGGAAAGGTCGATATAGGCGCAGGAATCACGTTTGCAACAGTTCAGACATTAAGTAAAATCGATTTGGATCAATACAAGGATGTTTGGGATGTGATTATCGTTGATGAATGTCAGCATTGCTGTGGTAGTCCGACAAAAGTAACACAATTCTACAAAGTGATTTCTTCTTTATCGGCAAGATATAAAATCGGATTAACGGCAACACCGAAACGGGCAGACGGGTTAGAACAATCCATGTTTGCATTACTTGGCGGTGTAATTTATGAGGTGACGAGAGAAGATGTAAAAGATACAACTTGCCCTGTTCGGGTAATGTCGTGGGATACAAATTATCAGCCCGATTTTGATAATGTGTTAATGGGCGATGGCACGATCAATTATGCACGACTTGTGGATGATCTGATCCATGATGAAGATCGGTTTAAGTTTGTTCTAAAAACAATAGAACAACTTCCTGCAAATCAACCTGTTCTCGTGCTTGCTAATCGGATTGAATATTTACAGAAATTGAATAAACATTATTTCGGCAGGAGCAATTTTTTATCAGCAACGGGTAATAGTAAATCTGCAAAGGAAGAACGGAAACGGGCGTTACAGGCGTTAAATGATGGCGAGATTGATTGTTTATTTGCGAGTTATCAATTAGCCAAAGAAGGCTTGGATATCCCGAATTTGCGTTTTGTGGTGTTTGCTACACCCGAAAAAGATGAAACAACAGTTATTCAATCTGTCGGCAGGGTTGGCAGAAAAGCGGATGGCAAGGATCATGGAACAGTTATTGATTTAATTGATGATTTTGGGATGTATCGTGGATGGGCAAGGAAACGCCAAAGTTATTATCGGAAAATTGATGCGGAAATATTGTAGCATATATTGACATATAGAAACATTCAGATTATACTGATGACATTAACCATGAAAGGAGTGAGAAAATGGAAAAAGGTTATAATTTAATTGAAACAGCAAATCTATTAGGTATTAAAGTACGAACTGCAAGGGAATGGGTTCACAACGGAAAAATGCGAGCGAATAAAATCGAAGGTTCACGCAGATGGATCGTTATGGAATCCGAAATTAAAAGATTGCAGGGAGTAAAAGAGAATGAAAACAATAATTGAAAACATACCAAATGAATTAAAACAATTACCGCAATGGGTGTGTGCAGTTGGCAATGATAAAATACCGAAGAATCCGCATACAGGCGGTAATGCAATGGCAAATACGCCCTCTACATGGGGAACATTTGATGAAGCGGTTGAGGCTTGTGAAAAATACGGGTTTGATTATTTGGGCTTTGAATTTGCTCCACCTTATTTCGGTGTTGATTTAGATCATTGCCGTGACGATGTGGATTTTTGTGATGAATTTGTTGAATCATTGCAAAGTTATGCGGAACTATCCAAAAGCGGAAACGGCTTGCATATCATCTGTAAGGGCGAACTCCCACAAGGATCATGCAAACGTGGCAATGTGGAAATGTATAGCAGGGGCAGATATTTTATCTGCACAGGCAATCTGTATAACCCTGCATATACAAAAATCCGTGATTGCTCCGTAGAGATTAAAACATTGCATAGCAAATACCTGCCATCAGCAACACCGAAAACAGAAATCAGAAAACAAGTTGCGATTGAATTAGAAGATCGTGAAGTGATTGATAAAGCACGGCATTGTAAGAGTGGGCAGATATTCAGTATCCTGTATGCAGGAAATTGGGAGAGCCTGTTTCCGTCACAATCAGAGGCAGATTTATCGTTTTGCAATCATCTTGCATTTTGGACAGGTAGAAATGAATCGCAGATGGATCGGATTTTTCGCTCAAGCGGTTTGATGCGCCCGAAATGGGATCAGAAACGTGGTGCTGATACTTATGGCAATATCACTATTGCAAAGGCGTGTGCATCCTGTGTGGATATTTACGAGGGGCAGGAGGATGTTTCCGATCTTGCTATTAGTTTTTTCCGAGGTTCTGATAAGTTCGGTATTACAAGCGATCAGCCGTCTTACGATATGACCGATACAGGCAATGCGCATCGTTTATATGATAAATTCGGCAAAAGCATCCGATATTCGTATAATCGCAAGAAGTGGTATTTTTGGAATGGCGAAATATGGATTCTTGATGAAAGCGGTGAAGTCAAAAAACTTGCGGATGAAGTTTGTGAGGATTTGAAAAAAGAGGCATTATTGGAACAGGATGAAGATCGGCAGAAGGCACTTTATAAATTCGCAAATAAAACGGCATCGCACGGAAATAAAGAGGCAATGGTGAAAGAATGTCAGCACTTGTATGATATCCCTGCATCGCCCGATGATTTTGATACTTATACCGATTATCTGAATTGCAAGAATGGTATTGTCAATTTGCGGAATGGTGAATTAATTCCGCATGATCCGAATTTTATGATGACCAAAATCTGTTATGCGGATTACGATGTAGAACATAAAAAACCGAAGATGTGGTTGAAGTTTCTCGATGATGTAACAAATGGGAATAAAGAATTACAGGAATATATTCAAAGATGTGTGGGATATAGCATTAGCGGTAGCACGATTGAACAATGCGTGTATTTCCTGTATGGCATGGGCAATAACGGCAAATCAACTTTCCTTGATACGCTTGCAGATTTGTTTGGCAATTATTCCGCAAATACACAGCCCGAAACATTAATGATTCATTCTAAATTAGGCGGTACAGGTGCAAACAGCGATATTGCAAGATTAAAGTCTGCAAGGTTTGTAACATCAGAAGAACCGACAGAAGGTGTGCGGTTAAATGAAGGCTTAATTAAACAGTTGACGGGCGGTAGTAAGATCACCTGTCGTTTCCTGTATGGCGATGAATTTGAATATACTCCCGAATTTAAAATATGGGTAGCAACAAATCATAAACCTGTGATTCGTGGTACGGATTTTGGTATTTGGCGAAGAATTAAATTGATCCCGTTTGAAGTGAATATTCCGAAAGAAAAAGTTGATAAGAACTTAAAATATAAATTGCGCAAAGAGTTTCCGCAGATTCTTGCATGGGCGGTTGATGGCTGTATCAAGTGGCAGAAATATGGCATTGATGAACCGCAATGTGTATTAGATGCAACACAGGAATACAAGAAAGAAATGGATTTGATTGCAGGATTTATGGAACAATGTCTTATAATTGATTACGACTGCCGTGAGAAGATCATGGCGAGCGATCTGTTCTCGCTTTATAGCAAATGGGCAAAAGCAAATAATGAATGGGAAATGAGTAGCAAGAAATTCTTTATGGAAGCAAAGAAACGACTGCCCGAAAGCGGTAGAAGTGGCAAAGGCGTATTTTATACAAGTATCAAATTATCCGAATACGCAATGTCGCTTGGTGGGCGACAATATAGTTTTTCTGATTTTCATTAAAAAATTTTAAAAAACCTATTGACATATAATAACATATCCTTTATAATGACAATGTAATCAATGATAGATCATTATTTTAGGAGGGTAACAACAATGAAAAAATTCACAGCGGTGGTAGTGGTAAATGATACGGTAACAGATAACAAAATCCAATGTATCGGAACGGATGAAACCTATAAATTCTTTAAAGTTTGGATTGATCCGAAAACAGAGAAAAAATACTACATAACAAAAATGTATAACAAAAGTTGTTTCATAGAAATTCAATAATAATATAGTGAGGCGATAACACTTAAAACACCAATTAGAATTTAGGAGGGCATGAAAATGGAGTTAAGACAAAATCAATTAGTTGTTTTTGAAGATGGACATAAAGAGGGATATCTTGAGGCAAGATGGAGTGAGAGATCGCAGGCGTTTTACAGTTTTACCGAAGATGGCGAGAAAATATTTTCAACAACGATCATCGAGAAGCCGAAACGCAACAAGAAAAAATTCGTGCCATCCGAAAAAACCTGCACGGTTCTGATCCGTCCATTAGGCGAAACCGAAAAGGCATATCAGATTGAGGATGGCACAAACGGATGCATCAGCAGGGGGAACAGAAGAGTATATTACAAATACATTGCAAAATCGATTTGCTATGTGGCAGAAGATGGAAAAATCTATGCGCCTGCATGGGCATGAATGTAAAATGTTTTGACAGATAATTACTGTCCGCATTATAATAATTTTGGTGGATAAGTACCACCCAATTCAATTTTATACCCTTCCTAATAAACCGAGGGTGGCGGTTATAATACCACCCATTTTTGCCTCGTAGCCAAATGGTAAGGCAAGCGGTTTTGATCCGTTCATTTGCAGGTTCGATTCCTGCCGAGGTAGTTTTAAGAAGATCATTGCGATCTTCTTTTTTTCTAAAAAAATATTAAAAAAGTTATTGACATATAATAACATATCCTATATAATAACGGTGTAATCAATGATAAGTTATTTTTTTAGGAGGGTTAAATAATGGCAAATTTTAATTATGAATGGTGGACAGTTGAAATGATGCTTGATGCAGGAAGGTACACCTGCGAATATAAGGGCAAATCAAAGGATCATATCATTCGCCAAATCGAAAAAGATGTTAAATACACTAACAGCGAAAAAAATCTTTCAAAACCATGTTGGGAACGCAGAAATCAGATTAAAGAAGTATTTTGGGATACGCTTAAATTAGATAGAATTGGATTTCAGAGATTATCTTAAAAATCAATATTGCCAAAAGGAGGTTATCATGGCTAATATCAACACAATCGAACTTATTAATACTTGCAACATTCTTTCTCATAGATGTACTCGCATCGCTGAAACACAACATGGCTCTGCATGGCTTTTTGATAAACTGATGCGGTTTTTTGAATCAAATCCTGCTTGCGAAGCAATTACAATTCCTGTTTTTATCAATGCTCCTGTCATGAATGATGGCGAAGCCACAATCGGCAGGGATGGTTCTTTAATCATGAGAACCGTATAAAAAGATATGCCAATAAAATGATCATCAGACCGCCCGAAAGGGCGGTTTCTTGCTTTATCTGTGTGTTCATGTTATTATCTGTAACATGAAAGATTTCAAATCAGTTGGTAAAATGGTAGAAGGGAATGAGGGCAATAAATGCAATTATCCGTATCGGCTTGATACATACGGATGCGGATGTCAGCATGATTGCAAATATTGCTATGCGAAATCATTGTTGGATTTTCGTGATCTGTGGAATCCGCAGAATCCATCTGTTGCGAATATATCCGATATTAGCAGAGAGATAAAGAAACTCCCGAAAGATATCAAGGCGGTTCGTTTAGGCGGTATGACGGATTGTTTTCAGCCGTTAGAGCGGTTGCATCGGGTAACGTATAAAACGATCCGATTATTGAACCGCAGGAAGATTCCGTATTTGATCGTTACGAAATCGGCTTTGATCGCAGAACAGGAATATCTTGATATTCTCGATAAAGACCTTGCGCATATTCAGATTACTGTTACGACATTGGATGATGATTTGTGTGCAACATACGAGAAGGCAAGCAAGCCAAAAGACCGCATACGGGCGATTAAAACGCTCCAAGATTGCGGTTTTGATGTTCAGTTAAGACTTTCTCCATTCATACCGCAATATGTCGATTTTGAGCGTTTAAATGCGTTTGGGATAGATAAGATATTAATTGAATTCCTGCGTGTGAATACTTGGATCAAAAAATGGTTTGATATTGATTATTCAGAATATATTGTGAAGCAGAGCGGTTATCAACATTTGCCGTTGAAAAAGAAGTTGGAATATATCAGCAAGATAACAGGATTCAAGGAAATGTCGGTTTGCGAGGATGAATCGCAGGCATACGAATATTGGAAACACCATTTTAATCATAATTCGGATGATTGTTGTAATTTAAGGAGGTAGTTCGTGAAATTAAAAATTGAGTATGTACCAAAAGAAGATTTGAAACCATACGCAAATAATGCCAAAATCCATACGGCAGAACAGATTGAACAGATTAAGAAATCTATTTCGGAATTCGGCATGAATGATCCGATTGCTGTATGGCATGAGAATGAAATCATTGAAGGGCATGGTCGTTTGCTTGCGGTCATGGAAATGGATGATATTGCTGATGTTCCGATCATTCGACTTGATGATCTTACCGATGAACAGCGCAAAGCGTATATGTTAGTGCATAACAAATTAACCATGAATACCGATTTCGATGTTGATCTGTTAGATTTGGAATTAGATGATATTGTTGATATTGATATGGAACAGTTTGGGTTTGATTTGGATGATTTTAATGAAGAACCAATAACTGCGGTTGAAGATGATTATGAATCAATCGATGTGGAATCAAGATGTAAAATTGGCGATATATGGCAACTTGGAAACCATCGTTTGATTTGTGGCGATAGTACTGATGTGAATGTTATTGAAAAATTGATGAATGGTCAAAAAGCAGATATATCTTTCACCTCGCCACCATATAATGTCGGTAATAGTGCTGTGCTAAATGGTAATACTCATATGACCGAGTGCAAATATCAAAGTGGCAACGATGATTTGGCAGATTACGATGAATTGCTCATTGGCACAACCGACAATATGCTTATGTTCAGTAAATGGTCGTTCATTAATTTGCAAATGTTAGCGAACAATAAACGTGTCATCTGTGAATGGCTCAATAATTACAAAGATTCACTTTGCGATGTTGCTATATGGTATAAAAATTCAACTGCTCCTGCAATGGCAGAAAAAGTAATGAATTCGCAATTTGAATTTGTCTTTATTTTTAGTAATGAAAATAATTCGCGCGCAATCGGAACAAAAAATTTTAGAGGCACAGTTTCGAATGTTTATATGGGGTCTGCACAAAGAAAGAACGATTATGCCTCGATACATTCTGCAACATTTCCTGTTGAATTCGCAGATCATTTTATAAAAAACTTTACAAATGAACAAGATTCGGTTTTAGATGTATTTGGCGGAACGGGTACAACATTAATTGTATGTGAACAGTTAAACAGAAAATGTTTTATGTCGGAACTTGATCCGCAATATTGCGATATAATAATAGATAGATGGGAAAAATTTACGGGTAAAAAGGCGGTGTTGTTGAATGGCTAATGAATCTAATTTGATTCCGCAAGCACATAAATTAACTGTCGAAGAACAGTCGGCAGGTGGAAAAGCATCGGCAGAGGCAAGAAGAAAGAAACGTGATTTACGTCTTGCGCTTGAAATGCTGTTAGAAAAGGATTTTACCGATAAATCGGGCAATCCTATGTCGGGGGCAGAAGTAATCGCTACAAAACTGTTTGAGCAGGCTACAAGAGGCAATGTAAAGGCGTTTGAAACATTGCGTGATACTGTCGGTCAGAAACCTGTGGAAAAGGTTGAACAGGTTAATATCGATATGGAATATGAGCAATCGGTAGAATATGTGAAACGTATGATGAATGATGAATGATCGTGATTATGTAATCAACAGCATAAAGGAAAAGCCGTATAAAATTGCACAGGATGTTGGCTTTACCGATGTTGTAGCATATCCGCATAATGAGTGGATGCAACATATTATATGTGATCATGGCGATTATACATTGCTTGCACATCGTGGCAGTTACAAAAGTAGTTGCTTATCGGTGTGCATTGCTTTGCTTATGGTGTTGTTTCCGCAGTCAAATATTATCTTTCTGCGAAAAGCGGATAACGATGTTGCGGAAATGATCCGCATGGTAAAGAAGGCATTGGAATCAGATGCATTGCAATCGATATCAAGGGTGCTTTATAACGGGCGATCAATTGAATTAACAGAATCCACAGCATCATCCATTACGACAAATTTATTTCTGTCAGCATCGGGATCATCGCAGTTGCTTGGCATCGGTTTGAAATCATCTATTACAGGTAAACACGCTGATATTGTGATTACCGATGATATCTGTAACGTATCCGACAGAATCAGCAAGGCAGAACGTGAACGCACAAAGTTGCAGTATCAAGAATTGCAGAATATCAAGAATCGTGGTGGCAGGATTATCAACACAGGTACAAAATGGCACGAGGAAGATGTGTTTTCGTTAATCGAAGATATCCACATCTATGATTGCTATGATACGGGCTTAATATCCGAACAAAAACTGCAAGAGATTCGGGATAGTATGTCCCCGTCATTATTTGCCTGCAACTATGAACTGCGGATCATTGCAAGCGAGGATGTGATCTTTACCAATGCGCAAACAGGTGGCGATCCTGCGTTGTGTCAGCAAGGATATATGCAATTGGATTCCGCTTTTTATGGCACGGATTATACTGCATGGTCGATAATGAGGCGACAAGGAGGCAAATATTATGTCTATGGCAAGATGCAACGGAAACACGTTGAGGATTGCTATGCAGATATCAAAGCCGATTATGATCGTTTCCTGTGTGGCAAGTTATATAACGAATCCAATGCCGATAAGGGCATGGTCGGAAAAGAGTTGCGTAAATTAGGCATGAAAGTTATACTCTATCATGAAGATATGAACAAATACGTTAAAATTGTTACTTATCTCAAAGCAATTTGGAAAGATTTGATTTTTGTGGATGGTACGGATGCAGAATTCATTAAGCAGATAGAAGATTTCTATGAAGATGCAGAGCATGATGATGCACCCGATAGCGTTGCAAGTTTAGCAAGAATATACAGTGGTAAATCAAAGAGTGAATATAAGCCGTTATGGAATTAGGAGAAGAACCATGAAATTAAGGCGAGGTAAATAAAAAGAATGAAAACGTATGAAGATTTACTTGAGGTAGTCGATAACGAGAAAGAATTACAGCAATTTGTGTATGCTGTGATTAATGAACACAAATCAAGCGATATGTATCAAGAAGCAAAGATTGCTTATGAATACTATTGCAAACGGAACACGACAATTTCACAGTATCAGAAGTTGCTGTATACATTATCGGGTGAAGCCGTTCCCGATAATTATTCTGCTAATTATAAATTCATCAATTCGTTTTTCCCGATCTTTGTAAAACAGGAGGCATCGCATTTACTTGGCGAGGGCGTTACATTTAACGAGGATAGCACAAAGGAAAAATTAGGTGGATTTAAGTTTGATAATGCGATTATGAAAGCAGGAATTGCATCGCTGTGGGGCGGTGTCAGTTTCGGCTTTTTAAATTTGGATCATATTGATGTATTCAAGATTACGGAATTTGCGCCATTGGTAGGCGAGGAAGATGGCGGTATCCATGCAGGTGTCCGCTTTTGGCAGTTAGACAGCAAAAAGCCATTAAGGGCGACATTATATCTTGAAGATGGATACATTGAATATCGTTGGAAAGAAGGCGAGTGCGAAATCATCAAAGAAAAAACACCATACATCCAAATCGTGCAGACAAGCGAAATTGATGGCACGGAAATCATCGATGGTAAAAACTACCCGTCATTCCCAATCGTGCCTCTGTGGGCGAATGAGGAGCATCAGAGCGAATTTACAGGCTTGCGTGAGAAGATTGATGGTTATGATCTGATCCAAAGCGGATTGGCAAATGATCTTGATGATGTATCGCAGATATATTGGGTGATCCAAAATGCAGGTGGCATGGATGATATTGATCTTGCAAAGTTTGTCGAGAGAATGAAAACTGTTAAGGCATCCACAGTTGATGATAGTGGTGCAACGGCAGAAGCCCACACGATTGACATCCCGTATCAAGCAAGGGTTGAAGCATTGGCAGGATTAAGGGATAGTCTATATCGTGATTCTATGGCGTTGGATACCGATAAAATCAGCGCAGGTAATATCACAGCAACAGCAATCGAGGCATCGTATGAAAATCTTACCTTGAAATGCGATGGCTTTGAATCCTGCGTTGTGGATTTCATTGATGCGTTATTACAATTGCTTGGCATTGATGATGCACCGACATTCAAACGTAGCAAGATCGTTAATATGTCAGAGGACACACAGATGGTATTAAGTGCATCGCAGTTCTTGGATAATGAAACGATCTTGAAACACCTGCCATTCTTGAACCATGATGAAATCGATGAAATCATGCAGAAGAATTTACAAGAGGAAATGGATCGGTACGAAACAGAACCTGTTGAAGATACAGAAGAAGTGATTGAATAATGGCTGATAAGGCACGAGAGTGGACAGATAAAGAACTTGCCCGTATGGAGAAAAAGATCGATAAAACATACAAGCAGGCAAGTAAAGAATTAACTAAAAAGTGGGATGAATACATGAAGCGTGGAGAAAGTCGTATTTCTGCGCTTCGTAGTGCGTATGCAGAGGCGAAACAGAGTGGAGATAAGGAAAGTATCATTGATGCTCGAAATCGCCTTTCAGACGCATTACAGAACTTTACATTGCGAAATGATCAATATAAAGCAATGGTAGAATCTGTTACTCTTGATATGGCGCAAGTAAATCAACAGGCGTTGTCATATATCAATGGGCAACTGCCGAATGTGTATGCTGAAAATCACGATCAAGTAAAAGTCGATTTAAACAATGTAAAGATTGATTACACACTTGCCGATAAAGGAACTGTTAAACGCATGATTAAAGATGGCGATATTAAATTGCCAAAGAAAAAGATTTCCGTACCGAAAGATGTAGCGTGGAACACAAAGAAAATTAATAGTTCGGTATTGCAAGGTATTCTACAAGGCGAGCCGTTGAATAAGATTGCGGATCGATTAATGCCGATTATGGACAATAACAGAACATCCGCAATCCGTAATGCAAGAACACTTGTAACGGGTGCGGAAAACAGAGGTCGCATTGACAGTTACCATGAACTTGCAGATCAAGGTATCATCATCAAGAAAGTATGGATTGCAACGGGCGATGATCGTACCCGTGATGCGCATTTGGTAATGGATGGGCAGGAAGTTGACATTGATGAACCATTTATGGATGGCGATAACAATCCATTAGATTATCCTGCTGATCCGAGCGGTGAACCTGCGACTGTTTACAATTGCCGATGCAGTATGCGCACACACATTGTCGGTGTACAAAATGAGGATGGTACAATTGATTATATCGATTATGAGCATGAGGAAGTATTGCATCAAGAACAGATTGAGGAAGAGATAGAACGCAGAAATCAAGACGAATCAGAAGAACCGCTTGAATTAATAAGACCACAAGAACCACAAGAAATACAAGAATCGCAGGAAGTTGTTGAAGAACCCGATGCTATCAAATTATCAGAAGATTTCTTCAAGAAAAAACAATCTAATGCATTAGAAGATTTCTTGGATACCGTACAAGGCAAAGATGCGGATGTCGCTAAACTTTATGGTACTCTTGGCGATATGATGAAACAACAATCATGCCAAATGAAAATATCATATACTGCTAAAGGTCATGAAGTTGTTACTTATTCTAACAGGATTACGCATCAAATAAGCAGGCTTGATGTTAAAATACCGAAAATGGATGGCGATCCTTTATCGCAATCAGCAACAACTATTCATGAATTAGGACATTTTCTTGATATACTTTATGGTGGAGATAATTATGTTTCTGCAACAAATGATGAACTTAAAAACGCAATCATTGGTGGAAATCCGATGAGTGATAATGTAAAATCATTATTTGCGCAATTAAAAGAAAATGGCGAAAAAGCATATAATGAAATAATGGATTCTGTAAAACAATCAAATTCTGAATACAATGATAAAATATCAGATGCATTCAAAAACAGCGATTGGTCAACTGTCAAAGAATTACAAAAAGAACGTGATAAGGCATGGAGACAAGGTACTGATAATGCATTATCCGCTATGAGAACAGCGCATGAAGGATACACAGGATTAGAAGATATTTACGATGCTATTTCGGGCGGTGCATTGCAACGTGATGGATATTTTGGACATGGATCACGATATTATGCATCATCAGAAAATAAATCTGCGGAAACATTTGCCAATTATTGTGCTATGTCGCAAACAAATCCACAGGCTTTACAGATATTAAAAGATGAACAGCCCGAAATTTATAATGCGTGTAGAAACATGGTGAAAGGAATGTTAGGAGAGGAGAAGTAGAATGGATGATCTTGATAAATTAATGAAATTAATAAACAAGAAAACAGAAATCATGGAATTAATAGATGAAATTCACAATCCATTGATATTAGAATATTTTGATATTGAAAGTGATGAAAACCTTGATAAAAAAATCAAGGTGTTAAAAGAAGTAAAAAGCGGAAAAGAATTTTCAGATATTGATGGATTTTGGAGTATATTAGAATTATATCCATCGGAGAATGTAATTATTTAACATGAGCGATATTAAGATAACAGATAATTCAAAAGAAGTATTAAGTGCGTTTGAGAATCAGATCAGACTTGCATTAGCATCCATTGGGCAAACGGCAGAAGGATATGCGAAAGAGGATTGCCCTGTTGATACAGGTCGGTTGCGAAACAGCATATCTAATGCTGTTGAAGAATCAGAAAAGGCGGTGTATATCGGCACAAATGTCGAGTATGCGATCTATGTAGAAATGGATGATAAAAAGAACCATCCCACAGGTAAATCGCATTTCCTGCGTGATGCGTGTGCTACTCATGCGGAGGAATACAAAACGATTTCGGAAACGATATTAAAGGGATAAAGGGTGCGGAAAGCACCTTTTATTTTTTTGCCCATTTTTACTGTAATTGACATTTATTGACATTTATGTTATAATACAGTTGTGGAGATGATCCACAGTACATTGACAATTGAAAAGCGAAAGGAGAACAAAATGGCAAAAGACAAATTACAATGCAGAATTCGGTACGAGGAAGATTGGAATGGTCAAGGCGAATATTTCATCTTTGAAAACAAATGGACAAACGAGGATCATTGGGGTTTGGATACGGCATTTAAGTTACGAGATTCCGAAACAGAAAAAGGTGCGTTGATTCATTATACCGCATTAACCAAAATCCGAGAATTACAGGCTTTAGGAATTGAATTTTATTTTAGTAAAGGATGAAAGGTGGTCGCAATGAGATATTTCAAACAATACAAGGATGCGGATCATTCCGAAGAAATCACACAGGATGAGGCAAAACATTTGCTTGAAGGATGGTGGAAGGAGGAATCGTTAAATGAGATTCTTAACAATAAAAAACAATTCCGACTGTTCACTCCCTATGTGGATGTATGGACAGAAGATGATCAAGGCAGAGTACCGATTGCAGGATTCTATGGCGTAGTTGGTTGATTGTGCAAAGGAAAACGGCTCATACAGCCGTTTTTCTTTTTGTCTTGATAAAATTATCGTGCGGATCATTCGGGCGTTTTTACGGGCGTTCTGATGCGATTATCATATATTTTCTTATATATTATATTATATTTATTTTTTTATATTTTTATGTTACATTTTCCTACAAAATAAAAAGTAAATTGAAAAAATAAAATTATATAGAGAGAAGTTGTATGTGCATGAAGATCGTACACAGTCTGCATTTATCCTACACATTGTTTGACACCAATGTGGATTTGTGCTATAAAATTCTTGATGCGAATGATAAAGAAATTTCACCGAAGAAAAGGAGCAGAGATATGTCCACTTACAAGGATGTGAAAGGATATGAAGGATTATATCTGATTAGCGATGAGGGCGAGGTCATTAGTTTAAAGCATGACAAACCAAAAAGATTAAAAACGGGGTTGCGTGGCAGGGATGGATTATTTTATGAATTTGTTTCACTTGCCAAAAATGGAGAAAATAAATGTTTTTCCGTCCACAGGTTAGTTGCAGAAGCATTTTTAGATAATCCAAATAATTTTCCAGAAATTAATCACAAGGATGAAAATCCGCTAAATAATTGTGTTGAAAATCTTGAATGGTGTACAAGGCAATACAATATAGATTACAGTAAATCTAAAAGGGTTGAACAGTTTGAGAATGGCGAAAAGATTGCTGAATATAAAAGTATTGCTGAAGCATCAAGACAGACTGGAATAAAACGAACAGCAATCAATAACAATTTAACAGGTTGGTCGGAAACAGCAGGCGGTTATACTTGGAAGTATACCGATTGAGAGGAGGAATGACTTATCGCACTTACAAGAAAATTTTTATCTGCTATGGGAATTGATGATGCAAAGATCGATGAGATCATCAGCGCACATACAGAAACAGTAAACGCCCTTAAAGAAGAAAGGGATAGCTACAAGGCAGACGCACAAAAGTTATCCTCTGTCCAAAAGGAGTTGGACATGGCAAAAGAATCAATGGCGAATGGTGATAAATCACCATATAAAGTGAAATACGATGCAAAGGTCGAGGAATTAGATGAACTCAAAAAAGAGTTTGAAGATTACAAAGCTGATGCAAAGAAAAAAGAAGATCATGCTAAAAAGATGGATGCTTACAGACGGTTGCTGAAAGAGGCAGGTGTCAGCGAAAAACGAATTGATGCAATCATGAAGATTTCCGATGTGGATGTTGTGGAATTCGATAAAGATGATAAAGTCAAAGACGCTGATAAACTTACCGAATCAATTAAAAGTGAGTGGTCTGATTTTATTGTTACACAGTCCGAGCAGGGTGCGAATACATCGAAACCGCCACAGAATAATGGTGGCAACAAGATGACTCGTGCCGACATCTACAAAAAAGATGAAAATGGTCGGTATGTTCTTTCCTCATCGGAAAGACAAAAGGCATTAATGGAAAATGGCATTATTTGATTAGAAAGGAAAAAATAACTATGGCAGTTACTAATGTTGAATCATTCACTAATCCAAGAGATTCCCTGCCTAACGTATATACAAATGTTACGGCGAGAGAAGTTGATTTTGTTACCCGTTTCGGTGACAATTGGGATGCATTAAGAAATATTCTTGGAATCATGCGCCCGATCCGCAAACAAGCAGGTACATCTTTAGTATCCTATACCGCTGATGTTACACTTGAGAGTGGATCAGTTGATGCAGGTGAGGTTATCCCGTACAGCAAGGCTACAATCGTTCAGTCAGCAAAAGCAGATTTAACAATCGAGAAATACGCAAAGGCTGTCCCGATTGAGGATGTCAATAAGTATGGCGCAGAAATCGCAGTAGAGAAATCCGATGATGCATTTCTTACCAAACTGCAAAATAAAGTTTTATCCAAATTTTATACTTTCCTTAATACGGGATTACTTACAGGAAGTGCAAACTCTTGGCAGAAGGCTCTTGCAAAGGCACAGGGCGAAGTTCTGAATAAATTTGCAACAATGCAGAAAGATGTTACTGCAATCGTTGGATTCGCAAATATCCTTGATGCATACGATTATCTTGGATCAGCAGATATTTCCGTTCAGACACAGTTTGGTCTTACATATATTAAGGATTTCCTTGGATATAATACTTTAATTCTTCTTCCTGCAACACAGATTGCAAGAAATACTGTTATTGCTACTCCTGTGGAGAACATTGATCTGTATTACATTGATCCGTCTGATAGCGAATTTGCTAAATTAGGTTTACAGTATACCACACAGGGCGAAACCAATCTGATCGGATTCCATGCACAAGGAAATTATGGTACGGCAGTTGGTGAATCTTTCGCTCTTATGGGTATGGCTCTGTGGGCTGAATATCTTGATGGAATTGCAAAGATTACTATTAGTGCTGAAGGAGCAACGGGAGCAACAGGTGCTTAATTAAATGAAAATCTTAATCGCAGTACCAACTTATGAGAACATTTATCCCGATACATTCAAATCTATTTATGACTTGGATGTGTCGGGGCATGATGTCGAATTTGATTTTATTCGTGGTTATGATTGCGCAACAGCAAGAAACAGAATTGCACAGATATCATTGGATAAAAATGTAGACTATGTTCTGATGGTTGATAATGATGTTGTATTACCGAAAGACGCATTGATCAATTTGCTTGATGATCCGAAAGATGTATGTCTTGGATTTTATGCGCATCGTGATGCTGATAACATTTATCGTGGTAGAACGTGTGTATGCAAGTTATTTGATGAAAATGGTAAAAAGCATTTCAACTATCCGCTCGAATCAGAATATACGGCAGATGAATTGAAGAAGTTAAGAGATTCAGAGCAATATAAAATTCAAATTCATGGCGGTGGTATGGGATGTGCATTTATTAAGTCAGATATTTTCAATCGCATTAACTATCCTTGGTATGATTGGGTTAATTATGCAAATGAACACAGAGGAATGTTGTCAGAAGATTTATATTTTTGCGAACAATTAAAAAAGGCTTGTATTCCAATTTATACAGATACAAGAGTAAATTGCGGTCATATGATGAGGCGCATACAGTTCGCAGATTAAGGAGTTTTGGTATGTACAAAGTAATTTTAAGATTTGCTGATTTGCAAGATGATAGTCATGTATACGAAGTAGGCGACATTTACCCTCGCAAGGGAAGTGATCCATCTTTTGATCGTATCCGTGAACTTGCAAGCGATAGTAATAAAATCGGTAAACCATTAATCGAAGAAATTAAGGAAGAACCGATTGAAGAAAAGCCGAAACCGAAAAAACGGAAAAAGGCTGATGCTGAATAGTTAGAAAATAGGCGGTGCGATATGCTAACACAGATTTGCGCAGAAATTAAGAACTACTTCTCCTCGAATGGCGACAGAATTATTGGCGACTTTGAAATCATTAGTGGTGATATTGTACCGCCTGTTTCTATACAAGACGGGCAATATTACCGCATAGTCGGTTCTGTGTTTAACGATGGCGTTCATAAATTCGGGGATGCAAGTGATATTTTACAGGATGAGCCGAGTTTTCATGGCGCAGTATGGCTGATGCGTGTACCGAAAGATTTGATTGATCTTGCAAGTGAAATTGAAACGTGGCAAAATAAAAATGGTGATGCACTTGCAAGCCCGTATCAATCGGAAAGTTTTGGCGGTTATTCCTACACCAAAGCAACAGGCACAGGATCACAAGGCGGTGCGTACGGATGGAAAGATGCGTTTGCATCAAGGCTGAATCGTTACAGAAAGATTAGGTCGGTATGAGTTTATTATCAGACAATTTTGTTGATTTTAAAATTATTAATAAGTCGATTGTCGATGATGGCTATGGCGGTTATGAAACCACTTGGACAGAAGGCGCAACGATTCAAGGCGCAATGGTTCTTGACACATCAACACAAGCACGGATGGCAGAGGTGCAAGGCGTAAAGGATTTATATACCTTGACTGTTCGCAGATCGGTTGAATTGGATTTTCATACTGTTATCAAGCGTGTGGAGGATAATAAAATCTTTCGATTAACATCTGATAGCGATGATAAGAAAACACCGAAAACGGCAGGTCTTGATATGCGTCAATATTCAGCAGAGGAATGGTCGTTACCGAATGGATAAAGTACAGGCACTTAATGATTTTTGGAACGGATTTAATTTAAAAGCATATGATGCTATTTCTGTTCCCGATGAGGCAGAAATGCCATATATTACATACGAAATATCGACAGATAGTTTCGGACAGCAATTATCACAAACTGCATCAATATGGTATCGAACAGGCAGTTGGAAAGATGTACAGCAAAAGGAAATGGAAATTGCTGATTATATCGGTAGAGGCGGTCTGATGATTACATACGATGATGGTGCTGTGTGGTTGCGAAAAGGCACTCCGTGGGCGATGCGCATTGTTGGTGAGGGCGATGAATATGTCAGACGGATTGCTTTAAATGTTGAAGTTGAATTTATTGATTAAAGGAGAAACGTAAAATGAAATTTACACAAATTCCTAATGATACATTTCAGAAACTGCAATTAAATGCAGGTATTCTTGTTAAATCATTTGCGCCCGAAACAGGCACAATTACGGATATCATTGGAGCAACAAGCGGTGGCGTTTCCTTTACAGCAACACCATCATTCTCCGACTTTGGAGAGGATATTGACAATGCTCCGAAGAATACGAAAGAGTTAAAGAAACTCGATAGTTGGGAAGTATCCATGACGGGTAGTTTTGTAACTGTTGATTCCGCATCTGCTAAAATGCTTGTTGGTGCAGGAGATACATCTACTGTTGCGTCTACTAATGTTACAAAAATTACTCCGAGAAATGATGTTGCGGATGCTGATTTCACAGATATTTGGTGGGTAGGCGATTACTCCGACCAAAACACTGATGGTGGTCAAAATGTTACCGCAGGATTCATTGCAATTCATATGATGAATTCTTTATCCACAGGCGGTTTTGCATTACAGACATCCGACAGGGCAAAAGGCACGTTTGCTTTTACATTTACAGGACATTACAGCATTTCTGCACAAGATACTGTTCCGTATGAACTTTATGTTAAACAAGGAACAGCAGGTGCGTAATTAATTGAAAGGGGAAGTAGTTCTATGCGAAAATTATCTGATTACAAAAACGAAGATGCGTTAGATTTATTGGCTGATATTCTTGAGCCTGTGGCACATATCTTTGCCGATAAAGATTTTGTGAATAAAATGCAGGTAAATAAAATGTCAGCCATTCAGCACGTTATCCGAAATCATAAACGTGATGTGCTTACAATCATGGCACGGCTTGAGGGTGTATCGGTAGATGAATATCAATGCACGATTTTCACGTTACCGATGGCATTGCTCGAAATGATGAATGATCCCGATTTATTAGATTTTTTCAAATCGCAGGGCTTGAAGATAAACGAAGAATCTTTTGGCTCTGCTATGGCGAATATCGAGGGCGAACACTTCACGGATTCTACCGATATGTAGATGCGAAATATCAAATGTATCAAAGGGAAGAAGTCTTTCGGCAGTACATGACGGATACCATGCAGATTGCATATAAATTAAACGTGCGATATGTTGACATATTAAAGCCGATAAAAGTTATGAAGGCTGATGAAATCATAAAAGATGTAGTGGCGAAAGGCGGTTTGACAATTGAACGTATTTGATTTATCCGCAAGAATTCTATTAGATTCAAATGAATATACAAAAGGTTTAAATTCTGCAAGTGATGAAACGAAATCTTTCGGTTCTAAACTTACGAGTGCATTAGGCACGGCAGGAAAAGTTGCAGTCGGTGTTATGACAACAGTAGCATCGGCTGTTGTTGCGCTGTCCAAAGAATTTGCAGATGGCATTAAAGCAACTGCAGAATATGGCGATAATATCGATAAAATGTCGCAGAAAATGGGATTATCCGCAGAGGCTTATCAAGAGTGGGATTTTATCATGCAACACGCAGGAACAAACATTGAGAGCATGAAAGCATCAATGAAAACTCTTGCAAATGCTGTGGATAGTAACAATGATGCTTTTGCCCGTCTTGGTATTACACAAGAACAAATAGCAAGCATGACGCAGGAGCAATTGTTTGGTGAAGTAATCAAAGGATTGCAGAATGTAGAAGATACCACAGAACGAACATATCTTGCAGGGCAGTTATTAGGTCGTGGTGCAACGGAACTTGGCGCATTGCTGAATATGTCGGCAGAAGATACCGAAGCAATGAGGCAACAGGTGCATGATCTTGGCGCAGTTATGAGCGATGAGGCGGTAAAGGCATCTGCCAATTATGCCGATAGTTTGCAGAATTTGCAATGGGCGATACAGGGGTTATCGCATGGTACATTCGCTGAATTTCTTCCTGCCGTTGTGGATGTAATGGATGGCTTGACAGCGATCTTTAGTGGCGATACCGAAAGCGGTGTTGGGTTGATCACAAAAGGCGTTGATGAATTTACCGAACAATTAGCCGAAACGATTCCGAAGGTAATGGATATCGGTTCGCAGATCATGCTTGGATTGATTCAATCCATTTCAACAAATCTGCCGAAGATGATGGATAGTGCGGTTTCTACCGCCATGACATTCATTCAAGGTCTTGTTTCAATGTTACCATCCATCATTGATGGCGGTGTCAAAATTATTGTTAGTTTGATTAAGGGCATTGGCGAATCATTGCCGACATTGATCCCTGCCGTTGTTGAGGCAGTTTTAACAATTGTACAAACGATCATTGATAATATTGATTTATTAATTGATGGCGTTATACAGTTCATGAAGGGCTTTTCAGAAGGTATCACAAAGGCAATTCCTGTGATCGTGAAGGCATTGCCCGAATTAATTCATGGCATTGTCGATGGATTATTACAGGCGATTCCCGAATTGATCGATGCAACTTTACAAATTACGATGGGTGTGGTTGAAGCACTTCCCGAAATTATAACTGCACTTGTTGAAGCGTTGCCCGAAATAATCAGCCTTATTATTGAGGCACTATTGGAGAACCTGCCACAGATTATCGAGGGCTTAATTATGTTGGTCTTTGGTATTGTAGAGGCGATTCCGCAGATTATAGAGGCATTGATTGAAGCGATTCCGCAGATTATTGAAATGCTGATTACTGCTCTATTTGAGAATTTCCCACAGATTATTCTTGCGGTTCTTGAATGTCTTGGACAGTTACTCTTAAAGATTGGCGAATGGTTCTTGGAATTAATCGGATTCGTTGACAAGGAAGGCGATGGAATTTGGGATGATGTTGGCGAATGGTTTAATAATTTGATTTCATCTGTGGGCGAATGGTTTGCAGGTATTTGGGAATCAATTGTTGGATTTTTTACTGATATATGGACTAATATATCGGGATGGTTCAGCACTATTTGGACTAACATGAGTACCGCATTTAGTACGCTTTGGACTAATATATCGGGATGGTTTGAAACCACTTGGGAAAATATTACAGGATTTATTGACGAAGCCGTAGAATGGGGTGCTAATCTTGTAAAAGGTATTTGGCAAGGTGTATCCGATTGGGCTGAATGGCTGTGGGGCAAAATTAGCGGATTCTTTGATACTATTTGGACACGAATCAAAGATTTCTTTGGTATTGCATCGCCATCTAAAAAGTTTGCGTGGATCGCTGAAATGGATGTAAAAGGTCTTGCAAAAGGCTTTGATCAATTCGGTGATGAAGCAGTCAAATCTGCAACGGAATTATCCGATAAAATATCTGATGCTTTAAATCCCGATGCATCAATTGATTTCGGTATTCAAAATGGTGAGTTAAAAAGTTCATTATCAATGGGTGATGATCTGCAATATAGTTTGGATAATATTTATGATCGATTGGATAATATTGAAGATACCATGTATAATGCTATTAACAGGGCATTGATGAACGGATTAGATTTGCGTTGGAACGATAGAGAATTAACGAGGTTAATAAGAGATCATGCTTGATAGATTAACTTATATTTCAAGTACGGGTAACGTCATTAGGTTTGGTGATCCCGAAAGTCATATTTTAATTGATACGAATAATTTCCGTGATTACTCATGGAAATATTCGCAAACATATAAACGTATTACCGATTTCAGTAAGGATTTAGTTTCCAAAACATTGCCTGTTTTGATCTATGGCGAGAATGTGAAATCGATTGCAGATAATCTTTATGAAGTAATTGAAAATGATCTATTGCTGAAAAAATACGGAAAATTATATAGCGGTGATTATTATGTGCGTGGATATTTTACGGCGAGTAAAAAATCAAATTATACGGCAGATGGATTTTTAAGTTTATCTTTAACTTTCGTAACAGATCGCCCGTATTGGATCAGAGAAACAAATTATCAATATCGCCCCGATGCAATCGAGCGAGAGGGGTTATCTTATCCGTATGATTATCCGTATGATTTTCTTGCAAGTGTTTCTGCTCAAGATATCATCAATCCATCATTTGCAGAACAGAATATAAGACTTACGATTTATGGGGATTGTGTAAATCCTGCTGTTATGATTGATGACCATGTGTACGGAGTCAATACAACGATTGACGAAAACGAGTATGTCACGATTGATACTGCGGAAAAAACAATCGTATTAACAAAGCAAGATGGTACAACGCAGAATGTATTTAATGCAAGGAATCGTGATTATTATATCTTTCAGAAAATTCCAAGTGGCAAGCATACAATAAGCGTTTTACCAAGTACCAATGTTGATTTAACAATCCTTGAAGAACGGAGCGAACCGAAATGGCAGTAACAGTCTTTTATGCAAATCAGAATATGCAAGATATCGGTGTTCTTAAAGGATTCAAACTCGATATGTCTGTTAGTATGGAAACAGGCAATAATGATTTTGAAGTCCGTACTTCCATCGGTGGTATTGAGATGGATGAAGGCTATTATATTTATGCCGAAGGTTCTGAATATGGCGGTGTAATTGATAGCAAACGAATCAATACAAAAGATAAGACTTTGTATTATAGCGGTAGAACATGGCGTGGCATGCTTGAGAGCAAAATCATTCAACCGCCAACTGGGCAAGATTATTATGTATTACGTGGCGATTGGGATTTAAATGAAGTATTAATTCAATTAATAGATGATTGCGCTCTTGGTGATTTATTTTATGCTAATGATACGTTGACTGGTGTAACAGTTAGAGATTATCAATTTTATCGGTATACGGATGTATATAGCGGAATCATACGGCTCTTGTCGAATCTTGATTATAAATTAGTGATTGAGTTTGATACCTCTGAATTAAAATGCAAAATTGGTGCTGTTCCCGTAATAGACTATGGTGAGAATCAAGAAGTAACAAGTGATTTGTATGATTTTGATATAAAAAAAGTCGGTGGTACTGTGAATCACTTAATCGGTCTTGGCGCAGGTGAGTTAAAGGATAGAATAGTGATTCACAAGTACGCTGACGCCAATGGTACGATTAGCGATACACAGACTTTATTTGGCAAAGATGAAATTGTGGCAATCTACGATTATGGTAATGCAGAGAGCCAACAAGAACTTGAAGAGCAGATGCTTGAACAATTCCAAAACATGATTGGCTCTGATACCATCCAAATCACGTTAAATGAGATAGATGCGGATGTAGGCGATAAACTTACCGCCTATGAAGAAAATACTGGAATAGAGGCAATACAGTACGTTCAGAGCAAGGTTGTGACGATTGACGATGAAACAATTAACGTGCAACATTCTGCAAAAACAACAGATATAAAGCAAAATATCATATCATAAAGGAGCATGATTATGACAACAATAAAGAAAGATATTCATATGACAAGAGGTGATACATTATCATTCGGTTTAGAAATTGATGGACTGAATCAAGACCTTGAAACCGCTTATTTTTCAATTAAGCAAAAGTTTAATGAAGATATTGTTATTATTCAAAAGTCATTAGGTGATGGAATTACAAAAGTAGATGACGGAAAATATACAATCAGAGTTGCTCCCGAAGATACACAATACGTTGCGCTTGGTGAATATCTGTATGATTTAGAAATTGGTGTAAATGGAGATATTTTTACACCGATAAAAGGCATTCTGTTTGTGGGATGGGAGGTAACACGACATGTCGATTGATTTTGAAAAATTAACTATTAAGTGGGAAGAATTAAATAGCCTTGGTGATGTTAAAATCTCATTTCCCGTAAAAGGTGAACGTGGATATTCGGGAAACTATAATGAATTAGAAAATAAGCCAAGAATCAATAATATCCAATTAATCGGTAATAAAACATTATCCGATTTAAATATTGCAAGTGCATCTGATTTATCAGATGTAAATAGCCAAGCGGATTCCAATACATCAAGGATTTTTGATTTAGAAAGTGCAGAATCTAATCTTGAATCAACTGTAACAAATATAGACGGTCGTGTAACTTCTAATACAAATAGAATAACGATTGCGGAAAACAGAATTTCTCAAATTCCAAGACCGACCGATGCACAAGTTAAAAATGCAGTTAATTCATGGTTAGATACACATCCCGAAGCAACGACAACAGTTGAGGATGGAGCGATTTCATTTCCGAAACTTGCTGATGATGTAGCAAGTTTAGCAATTGTGGAATCCGCAAGTGGAGAGATTGCATCATTTAATGATGGAGCAGATGGCGTGGCAATGAAAGAATTAAATGTTGCAATTGAACCAGTGCAGAACCTAAACGGCTACTCGCATCCGTGGAGCGGTGGCAGTGGGAAGAATAAACTGCCATTTTTCACAAGTGGTTCATTAAACGGTGTCACATTTACAGTTGCAAGTAATGGGAGCGTCAAGGCAAGTGGCACGGCAAGTAGCACGGTTAACTATGCTTTTATCTTCACGGTTGCGGAAACTGGTTCTTATACACTTTCTGGTTGTCCAAGCGGTGGTGGTGCATCATCTTATCAATTATGGATATATGACAATAACACAAGTACATCGGTTGGAATGGATGACACAGGAAGTGGTAAAACAGGGACATTAGATTCCACGCATACATATTCGATGCGTATTCGTTATGCGAACGGATATACTGCAAATCAGACATTTTATCCAATGCTCCGTCTCGCAACCGAAGCCGACGCAACATACGAACCCTACGAAAACATCTGCCCAATCAGCGGATGGGACAGCGTGGATGTGAATGTGCGTGGAAAGAACCTAAATATATTTCCTTACCACGAACCATCAAAAACAGCTAATGGCATCACATGGACAGTAAACTCTGATGGAACGGTTACCGCAAATGGAACGGCTACAGCGACCTCTTTATTTATTTTTCATTTTAGGGGAACGGGCGACCTCTTGCTCAAGCAAGGCGAGTATATCATATCTGGCTGTCCAAGCGGAGGTAGTTCTTCAACATATAGAATTACTTCGAATCGTTTAGTGGATGGTGTTGGTGTCAACTATCCAGGTGCCGATGTTGGAAGTGGATATACAATTAATGTCACAGAAGATACTGTGATTGGTGTTTTCGCATCGGTAGCGACAGGTGCAACGGTTAATAACCTTGTATTCCGTCCTATGATTCGTCTTGCATCAGACACAGATGCTACATTTGAACCCTACAACGGCAACACCACCACAGTAGATTTAGGTCAGACTGTCTACGGTGGTTCGCTGAACGTGACCACTGGGGTGCTGACGGTGGACAGGGCGATGGTAGACCTCGGCACGTTGACATGGACACGGAACACAAGTGATTATAGCTATGCTTATTTCTACAGCAACGGACTCTTGCGGTATTCACAAATTCCTTTGGTCTGCTCACACTACCCATTTGTTTATGGTGGTAAAGCCAGCCTTACCACGGATAAGAGCATAGCTTACTATTCCGCAACTTCTACAAGGATGACCATCAGAGATGATAGCTATACGGATGCGACCTCGTTCAAAACGGCAATGAGCGGAGCACAGTGCGTCTATTCTCTGCTGAACCCTCAAATCTATCAACTGACACCTACACAAGTAAACACTCTGCTCGGCGGTCAGAATAACGTGTGGGCTGATTCTGGTAGCGTTGATGTGATTTATAGAGCAGATACCAAAACATATATTGATAATAAATTTACAGAACTTACTAACGCAATCATTAGTTTAGGAGGTAACGTATAATGTTTAGTTTACGAGAATTCATTAAAAGAGGATTTTTAAATGCAATTGGTAAAATGGCTGATTATCAAATTATTTTGAATTCAGCAGGGTATTTTGAAAAAGGCGTTTTGACAGAATCTGACCTTGCAGAAATTCAAGAAGCGATTGACGCTCAATATATTGAACCAACTGTTGAAGATGAATTGCAAGAAGAAATTTCTGATGATACAATGGAGGATGTGGAGAATGAGTAATAAAGCATATGACATTATCAATAAGATTCAACGATTTTTACCTGCACTTGGTGCGTTTTATCTTGTACTTGTAGAAGTATGGGGATTGCCATTTGGTAATGAGATTAATAAAACAGTCGTTGCCCTTGCAACTTTACTTGCCGTATTCCTTGAGATTATGACATCAAAATGGAAAGAAGATAACACGATTGAAGTGCATAATGTGAGCAATGATTTAAAAGAAATCGAGAAAGAAATGGAGGAAATGAAATAATGGCAAAACAAAAAGTAGATGATTTTTGCGCTCATGCAATTTATTGCGCATTAAACAGAAGAAGTTATTATGATGGGCGTTTCCCTGCAAATAGTATGCAGATTCATAGCGGTGGCGTATTAAGTGCTGATTGCATTGGATTTATTAAAGGTCTAATTAATGATCCCGATATCTATAAAAGATTTTCTCCTGTTGGATATTATGCGCCAATTGGGAAAG
>Ga0247611_10001604_pt1 | contig 39899 bp, 81 predicted proteins | sample 177DNAGHGhighgp2_FD_192422 | JGI IMG/M metagenome (GOLD analysis project Ga0247611, IMG submission 192422) | Sheep rumen microbial communities from Palmerston North, Manawatu-Wanganui, New Zealand - 1770 DNA GHGhigh gp2 | ecosystem: Host-associated > Mammals > Digestive system > Stomach > Rumen... | reverse complement strand
ATTTAATATTGGGCACATAACTATACTAGATAAGTTAGGAGTAGGAAACGAAAGCTGACGGCAGATTAAAGGGTGCGATTCCCCTTCTCCGATGCCAAGGGCTAGGTAGCACCTAGATAAGAGTTGAGTACAAACGCAGGAGACTCCTCTGAAAATAAAATAAAAATCCTGCACATATTAGAGAATGATGAAATGGTATCATACAAGATTTTGATTCTTGTTTTCTTAGTTCGAGTCTAAGTTCTCTAGCCAATTGGGTGCAACAAGTATTGAGTTGTTGTTAAATGAAGGCTCGTAGACAAACAGCCCATCGCTAATGTGTGAGCACAGTACACATTGATTACATATTTAAGAATATGTCGGATTTGGCTTATGTTCGTTAATACAGAATCGTACGTCTGTATAGGCAACTTTATATATAGTACACAGTAGAAATAACATAGAATGCAGGTTGGCAAAGAAATGAGGCTAAAGTACACGGTCGCATAGCCGACTCGACTCGAGGTGCAATATTCTATAACTATTTCTATTGTGTAGTGTCTATATTGACACTCATACCGAACCTTAAAAAGTGAACAGATGTATACAGATGTGAGCAGTTAAGGTAAATACTACCGATAAGGTAGTATGCAGTAATACTAAAAAATAGATGGGGAAAGGTTATAGTGCTAGATTTGCTACCTAGGACGCCTCAGGATAGAGTTAGCTAAGACACTTGTACTAACTTACGACAGTGTTAAAAACCTTGTATTATTGCATAGTGCTTTATTAAAAACAAAAAAGGAGGATTAAATATGTTTAATTTAGGTAAATTTATATTATTTATAATATGGTTACTAGATATATTTAATCTTCCTTTTATGCAATGTTTAGATAATGAGTTACCAATAAATACAGTTGCTTGGATTATTATATGGATATTAGTATTTATATTAAATGAACGGAGATATAAATATAACTATAAAGAAAGAATAGGGGGAAATGATATATGGATAAATATATTAGAGTACTTTTAATTCAACTAAATATTAAATATGAAAAAGCAACAATAACAACAATACAAACATACAACAAAGAAAAACAAAGTCTAAGTACATTTTATAAATTAAGCATAAAAAGAAAAAATAAAGAAGATAAAGACAAATTTGTTACTTCTACTATAGATTGCAGTAGCAAAAGACAACTTATTGAAAAAATGACAGAACAAATGAACAGGAGGTGTTGATTATAGCAAAGCTAACGGATAAACAAAAAAAGAAAATTATTGCTGATTATGTTGAAACACAAAACTATTGTGAAACTGCTAGAATGAATAATGTAGCAGACATGACAGTAAAAAGATTGATTGAAAGCAAAGAGAATAAAAGCGTGTTGAAAAAAGTGGAGCAAAAAAAATTAGAAAACACTCAAACCACACTAGAATATATGGAAGAACAACACCAAACAAAAAAAGAAATAATAGATAATTTATTAAACGCAATAAATGAAAAATCAAAAAACGTAGATATGTTTACAAATGTTAGAGATTTAGCAACAGCCTATGGGATTTTGATAGATAAAGAGCTAAAATATGCCGAAATTAAATCAAATACAAATATAAATACAGAAAAAAACGGAATACTTAATGAGCTAATAGGAGCATTAAATAAGGCAAAGGAAGATAAACAATGAGTAAAACATTAAAAGAAATGTTAAATCCAAAGCAAATAGATTTTATGCTATATGATGATAATAGAATAAACTTATTAACAGGAAGTGTAAGAAGTGGTAAGACTTATGTGTCATTATTAAAATGGGCTGTATTTGTTGGAAGTATGCCAGAGAATAGCGAGTTTCTTATGACAGGTAAAACAATTACATCGCTAAAAAGAAACTGCTTAGGATTATTACAGGAGTTAGTTGGAGATAATTTTAAGTACAGTATTAGTCAAAAGAGTGGTACATTGTTTGGCAGAAGAATATGGCTAGAGGGTGCTAATGATGATCGTGCAGAAAGTAAAATAAGAGGTATGACATTATCAGGAGCATATGTTGATGAGTTAACACAAATACCAGAAGATTTTTACAGGATGTTATTATCAAGATTAAGTATGAAAGGTGCTAAATTATATGCAACAACTAACCCAGATACACCAACGCATTGGGTAAAAGTTGATATTATAGACAATGAAGAAATAGACAAGAAAGTATGGCATTTTACATTTGATGATAACGAGATATTAAAAGCAGAGAACCAAGAGTATTTTGATAATTTAAAAGCAGAATATCAGTCAATGGGAGAAGTATATTATCAAAGGTTCATATTGGGTATGTGGTGCATCGCAGAGCGGACTTATATACAAGCAATTTGCTAATAATAGTGAAATGTTTATAAGAGATGAAGCGGTTGATGAATATGGAAATCCAATAAAGTTTATGATAATATCAATAGGAATTGATTATGGAGCAAGTCAATCAAAGACGGTATTTAAAGCGACAGGTATAACTCAAATGTTTAAACAAGTTTGGACAATAGATGAAATGACAATAGAAGGAGTACATGCCCCAGAGGATATCTATAAAAAGTTTGAAGAATTTTACAATAGGATAGTTGCAAAATATAACAAAATTACTCACGCCTTTGGAGATTATCGGAGCGTTAGGAGAAGTCCTTACTTATGGCTTAAATAAATACTTGCAAAAAAAATGTATTCCCTTAAGAGTGCAAGATTGCATAAAAGGTCAAATAGTAGATAGAATAGAGTTAGATTTACACCTAATGGCACAAAATAGAAGATACATATTAAAGAGTTGCAATTGCATGATAGATGCATACAAAGGAGCAGTATGGGAAGAACGGAAAAGAGAATGTGAGACTTGATGATGGCAGAACATCTGACATAGACAGCCTTGACGCATATGAATATAGTGTTTTTTCATTCTATGATAAATTAATGTTTGAAATAAAATAGTGTATAACATATTTTTTTGGAGGTAAGTATGAAGGATTATAAAGTATATATACATATTTTTCCTAACAATAAAGTTTATATAGGCGTTACTAAACAAAAGCCAGAATATCGTTGGGCAAATGGAACAAAATATAATAATAATCAACATATGAAAAATGCAATAGAAAAGTATGGCTGGAACAACATAAAACATATAATTTTATTTGAAAACTTAACAAAAGAAGAGGCAGAACAAAAAGAAATAGAACTTATAAAAGAATATAAAGCTAATATAAGAGAATATGGATATAATATTTTGGCAGGTGGCAATGTTTCAAAAGGAATGACTGAAGAAGGAAAAAGAAGAATGATAGAAAAGAACAAAGGGAAACATAGGTCACCAGAAACAGAATTTAAAAAAGATGGACAGCATATACCTTGGAATACCGGGAAAAAAATGTCGAACGAATTAAGACAAAAATTAAGCGAAGCACATAAAGGCATTAAATTGAGCGATGAGGCAAAAGCAAAACTTAGTAAGAATAATGGGAGATATTGGTTAGGGAAACATAGAAGTGAAGAAACAAAAAAGAAAATAAGCGAAAACAATAAAGGAAAAACGGGTTATTGGTTAGGTAAACATCATTCCAATGAAACAAAAGAAAAAATAAGTAAATCAAAAATAGGAACAGTTAGTACACAAAGAAAAAAAGTAATATGCATAGAAACAAATATAACATACGACAGTTTGGCAAAAGCAAGTGAAGAAACACATACAAATATTAGTCATATATCGCAATGTTGTAACAACAAAAGAAAAACAACAGGAGGTTTTCATTGGAAATATGCATAAATTATACATCGTTTTAATAGGAGGAATAAAATGAAATTAGAAAAGTTTTTACAAGATAATTACGGATACAATCCAGATGTAAAAGATTTAATTAAGAGCTATATTAAGCAATGGAAGAGTTGGTATCAACGGAAATGTTAAATCTTTTCATAACTATTACATATACAATGGACAGAAAAAAGTAAACAAACAAAGATTTACGCTTAATATGGCAAAAGAAATAAGCGAAGACTGGGCAGATATTTTATGGAGTGAAAAATGTCAGGTATCATTAAAGAATGAACAGACACAACAACAGTTTGATGAATTACTAGACATATTAGATATTAATACAGTTATAAATCAAACAATAGAAAAGTCTGGTGCATTAGGAACAAGTGCAGTAGTAGTAAGTGCTTATGATATTATTAAAAATGAAGATGGAATGACATTAGATGTAAGTGATGCAAAAACAAGAATAAATATAGTAGACATTGACTGGATATATCCATTAAGCTGGAATAATGCAGAAATAACAGAATGTGCATTTGGAAGTGTTGAATATATAGAAGGACAAAAATACATTGTTTTATCTGTACACAAATTAAATGATACAGGAAATTATATTATTTACAACCACTTGTTTAAAGAAACAAATGGAAACTTAACAGAGATACAACAAGAAGATACAGAAGAAGCATTTGATACAATGTCAAATATAAAATGGTTTGCAGTATTTAAACCACTTTTAACAAATAACTTATTTAATAATAATCCATTTGGAATACCACATTATGCAAATGCAATTGATGTATTAAAAACAGTTGACATTGATTTTGATGCTTTCAAAAATGAAGTAAAAGATGGTAGAAGAAGAACATTTGCAAGAGCTGAAATGTTTAATTATGATGATGGACAACAAAAACTAACATTTGACCCTAACGACACAGACATTTACATGTTACCAAAAGGAGCTAACAAAGATGATTTAATACAACAAGATAATGACAATTTAAGAACAGCTGACCAAATAAATGCAATAAATACATCATTAAATATTTTAGGTTCTAAAGTGGGCTTTGAAGTCGACCATTATAAATATGATGGAAGCAAGTTACAGACTGCAACTGCTGTCATTAGTGCAAATAGTAAAATGTTTAGACGTAAAAAGAAACTTGAGATAGGTTATGAAAGTGCTATATATGATTTGATTAAAGCTATATGCTATGTATCGACACAGTTTGGAAAATATAATATAAATACCGACGACATGGTAATTCAGTTTGATGATAGTATTATGGAGGATACAGAAAGTATTGCAAATAGAGCTATGAGGGAGGTAAATGCAGGATTATTAAGCAGGGTAGAGTACAGACAAAAAGTGTTTCGGAGAAACTGAAGAAGTAGCAAAGCAAAAAATTAAGCTAATAGATGAAGAAACACCTGGCATTGATAGTTTAATTGGAATACATTCAGAGACTAAGGAATAGGATAATAGGAGACAATATGGAGTTTAAATTAAATGGAAAAATTTATTGTAAATTACAGTGTGAAAAATGTGGAAATGAATTTATCAGAAGAAAAGATGAATTTAAAAAGCATTTAATTAAGTGCAATAAAAGGATATTGTGTTCTGATTGTATGAGAGCAAGAAAGTATGAAGACATAACAAAAAAAGTATGTAGCAAGTGCCATAAAGAAAAAAGTATAACAGAATTTTACAAAAGAAGTTCAAATCTACGAAGCTATTGTTCGCAATGTAAGGAATGTATGAATAATAGCAATAAAAAATGGTTAAAAGACAATAGCGTGAAAGTAAAAGAAAGAAAAAAAAAGTATAGAGAAAATAATAAAGAAAAAATGAAACAATTAAATAAAACATGGAAGAATACTCATAAAGAACAAATTAACGAATATAAAAGAAATTATTATTATAATAACAAAAATGATTTATTATATGTATTTAAAATAAGGACGAGACACTTAGTACAAAGGGCGTTTAAAAGAAAAGGATACAAAAAGACTTCAAAAACGCAAGAAATACTGGGTTGTAATTATAAAACATTTATAGAACACTTATTACAAACATTTAAGGATACCTATGGCTATGAATGGGATAGAATAGAAAAAGTACATATCGACCATATAATACCATTAGCAACTGCAAAAACAGAAGAAGAAGTTTTAAAATTGAATAATTATAAAAATTTGCAGTTACTAAAAGAATTGGATAATTTACATAAAAGTGATAAATTAAACTGGAGTATAAAAGAATAGAGGTGTAACAGGTGTTAAGTGAAAATGTAAAAGAAAAGATGGCGGAATATCTTGTTGATAGAATAGAAGAACTAAATGCAACTATTTTAGAAGAAATTGGCAATACATTAAAATATATGGGTACACTAACACCTAGCCAAGCCTATAAAATAATACAGGATTTAAAATATGGTGGAAGTTACCAAAAGATTATTAAGAAACTAGCAGAGGTAAGCAAGCTAAATGAAAAACAAATATACAAGATATTTGAAGAAATTGCAAAAGATGACCAAAACTTTGCAAAGCAATTTTATAAGTTTAAAAAAATTGATTTTATACCTTACAATAGAAACAAAGAACTAAAAGACCAAGTAACAGCAATTGCAAAAATAACAGCTGACCAATATACTAATTTAATGAAAACAAGTGCATTTATGACAATAAGAAATGGCAAAAAGATATATACGCCACTTTCAAAAGTTTATCAAAAAACATTAGACAAAGCAGTATTAGATATAGCACAAGGAAAAGAAAGTTATCAACAAGCAATTAACAGAACAATACAGGAACTAGCAGAAAGTGGAATACAAACAGTTGATTATGAAAGCGGTTATCATAAAAGGTTAGACAGTGCAGTTAGAATGAATGTATTAGATGGTATGCGAGACTTGTCAAACACTTTACAACAACAATTTGGAGAAGAGTATAAAGCAGATGGAGTTGAAATATCAGTACACGAACACCCTGCACCAGACCACGCAGACATACAAGGACATCAATATAGTAATGAAGAGTATGAAAAGCTAAATAGTAAATTAGAAAGACCAATAAGCACGATGAATTGTTACCATTACATATTTAGTATAGTTTTAGGTGTAAGTAAACCAGAATATAGTCAAAAGCAATTAGATGAAATAAATAAAAAGAATACAGACGGATTTGACTTTGAAGGAAAACATTATACTTTATACGAGGGTACACAATTACAAAGACAAATTGAAACTAAAATAAGAAAGCTAAAAGATAAACATATTGGAGCAGTTGCAGTTGGAGATATAGACGAAGCAGGAAACTGTCAAAGAAAAATAAGGCAGTTGTCAAGCAAATATAACCAATTAGCAAAAGCAAGTGGATTACCAACAAAATATGATAGAACCCAAGTAGTAGGTTATAGGGAGATTAAATATGATTATAGCAATAGACAATATTGATTTAATTGAAAAAGTAAAAGGGAATGATATAGTATATGTCTTCGATAAATTTAATGTGGAAGACATTAAAAAGGCTTATGAATCAGGTGCAAAATGTATAAACTATAAATATGTTAAAAAGGTTGATATTAATTTGACTAAATTTGACATTAAATGTAAAAAGAAAGCCAATATAAATGATGAAGACGCTTTGTGTTTACCACCAAGAAAAGATTATAAATTTGCTATTATAGTTCCGAACTATAATAACGATCATGGCAATTATAATGGAAAAACTTTTTTTCAAAATTGTATTGAAAGCGTATTAAATCAAACATATAAAGACTTTGAATTGATAATAGTTGATGATATGAGCACAGACACATCAGTTGAAACAGTAAAAAGCTATAAGGACAAAAGAATACATTTAATACAAAACAAACGAAAAAGATACAATGGCGGTAGCAGAAATGTAGGCATTGAGTATGCACTAGACAATTTAGAGTTTGACTATTTTTGCTTTTTGGATTCGGACGACTGGTGGAAACATGGCAGAGTATTAGAAGAAATAAATTACGAGCTAAACGATTGCGACATGGCACTAATAGGAATGGAGCTAATAGACAAAAATGGTGTATTTATGACAAAGTTTCATAGTTATAAAAATGCTGATGAGTTCTTTTTAAGTGATAATAAAGTTTGGTGTACAGCTTGGAGTAGAGTTATAAGAAAAGATAAAATAGTGTTTTTTTGCGAGGACACATTAATGGAAGACAGAGTTTGGAGCTATTTACAGGCAGATAATGTTGATTACGATAATGTGATAAATATTGAAGAAGTAATGTATGTATGGAATAGAACCAATACAACTAATAGCGTGTCTTTATCAAGAAGTAATATGTGGAATGCAAGTGCATATTGCCATATTGGACATCAATTAATGTTAAAAGACAAATTAAAACATAAAGAATATATTAAATTAATAGAACCACGAATTGAAAAATGTAAAAGTTTAGTAAAAAGTGGAGAATATAAGCAATATTAAAGGGGGGTGTATAGAATGAAAGTAAAATGCAAAGTAACAAATCCATTTAATGACTTACAAGATGAAAACAAACAAAGAAGAGTTGGCGACGAATTTGAATGTACTTTGGAAAGAGCAGAGTTTTTACAGAAAAATAATGTAATAGAAATTATTAAAGTTGCAGAAAAGCCAACAGAAGAAACAACAGAGGTAATAACAGAAGAAAAACCGAAAAGAAAAAGAACAAAAAAAGCTATTGAAAACGAAAAATAGTTATGATAAAATTTAATTAAGGAGAGTTGTTATGGAGATTAAGTGTAATTGTGGCAAACTCCTTGCAAAATTTGCAAATGATAAATTATATTTATATTGCAAAAGATGTAAAGAAGAAATTGAAATCGATATAAAAAAATTATATAAAGCAGAGCCAAAGAGCCAAGAGTAAAATCTAGGCTCTTTTTGTTTTGTATAATTTATTATATAAAAGGTTAACGTACCTTAAAAGCGGAATATTTTAAGTCTAACTTAAAGACTATAAAAAGAAAAGGAGAAAGTGTTATGGAAGATAACAAAGACGTTGTTGTAAACAATGGAGAAACAGGAGATGTTAAACCTGAAAAAACATACACAGAACAAGAATTACAGGAAAAAGTACAAAGTAGCTTTAATGCTGGTGTAAAGAAAGCTAGCACTGACTGGCAAAAAGACGAAAAGTACAAAGAATTTTTGAACTGGAAAAAATCAAATCAAAACGATAGTGAAAAGATAAACGAATTAACAAACACTAATGCAAGTTTATCAAACGAGATTATGAAATTAAAAGCACAGATTGAAGTCGATAGTACTGATGTCAAAAAAGAGTTTAGTAAATTTGTAACAAGTGAAGTTATGAGTTTAGTTAATGACACTACGGACTTTAAGACAGCTTTGAAAGAATACAAAAAAGACAATCCTCAATATTTTGGAGAAGTACAAATCAAAAAAGTACAAACTTCAAGAAATTTAGCAGGAGGAACACAACCTCGAACAACAAATAGTATCATGAATGATATTCTAAGAGGTGCAAGAAATTAAATTAAAAGGAGAGATGAAAAATGGCAGTAATAAGTAGAACAGACGCAGACGCTGTAATTGAAACACAAGTAGCCAACGAGATTTTCGAGGGTGTAATAAGAGAATCAAAAGCTTTAGCAATGTTTAAAAGATTACCAAACATGACAAGCGACAAAACAAAAATAAGAGTATTAGATACTTTACCAGTAGCATACTTTGTTGATGAATCAACAAACAATGGTAGAAAGAACTTAACAAAAGTAGCATGGGACAAAAAATTTATCAATGCTGCAGAATTAGCAGTAATTGTACCAATTAAAGAAAATGTATTAAATGACACATCAATTGATATTTGGGCAGAAGTTAAACCAAGAATTATAGAAGCATTTGGAAAGAAAATTGATAATGCAATATTCTTTGGCGTTGATAAACCAGCAGATTGGAGAGCAGGTTTAGTTCCATCTGTAATATCTGCAGGTGCAGAAGTAAACGAAACAGGAAGATTATATTCAGATATAAATGATACAATGGTTAAAGTTGAAGAGTCTGGATATGAAGTAAATGGTATCTTAGGTGGAGTTGGATTAAAAGGAAAATTCAGAATGATGACAGATACAACAGGACAACCATTAAATACAACAGAAATTGGTTCAATAGCAAGATACTTTATGGACAATGGTGTTTGGGACAAAACAAAATCAACATTAGTTGTTGGAGATTTTAACCAAGCTGTATATGCAATTAGACAAGATGTAACATATAAAATCTTAGATCAAGCTGTAATTCAAGACCCATCAGATGGTTCAATATTATACAACTTAGCACAAGACGATATGGTTGCATTAAGAGTTGTAATGAGATTAGGTTGGGAAATTCCAAACCCAGTAAATGCAGAAAACGAAACAGAAACAAGATTCCCATTTGCAAGTTTAAAACCTGCAACAGTTCCAAGTTTATAGTAGAGGAGGCACTTTTATAAATGAATTTTACTAATCAATATTTAACATATGCTGAATATATAGAGTTAGGAGGTACATTAGAAGAAGTGCCTTTTAACGAACTAGAATTTGAATGCCGAAAGATAATTGATTCAAGAACACAAAACAGATTACATTATGCAGATGAGATACCAGATGAAGTAAAAATGTGTGAGTTCAAAATGATTAATAGTATAGTAAGCTATAATGCAGCTAAAGAACAAGCACAAAGTGGTGTAAAAAGTGAAAACATAGATGGATATTCTGTAACATATTTAACAAGCAATGAAATACAACAATTAATTACAACTCAAATAGCAGATATGCAAGAATTAGTTTCTACATATTTATTTGGTGTTATAGTTAACAACGAACATATTTTGTATTGTGGGGTGGTATAAATGATAACAAATACACCAGTAACAGTCTATCACAAAAGCATAGATGTGGTTACAAGATTAGAAAAATGGACACGATATAATTATGAAAATTGTTGGTGGTTTGGAGGAAAAGGTGCAAGTATTAATAAAGGCTATGACAATGCAAATAATGTTGATGTAAGAATACCTTTTAAAAAGAACGAGAATGCAATTACAGGCATTTTTGAAATACGGAGACATAATTTGCAAAGGTAACATAGAAACAGATATTACAAAGCAGTCTGACCTAGAAGAATCATACAATATAACGTCAATAACCAAAAACGATTTTGGAAATGAGCCTCACATACATTTAGGAGTTAAATAGTATGCCGTTAAAACCTATTAGTGAAATTAAAGTACGATTAGGAATAAATCCTGATGGAGAAACACAAGCATTTTTAACTAATACTTGCTATAAGCATATGGATAAATATGTACCAAGAGATAGTGGAACATTAAGAGAAAATGTAAGTTTAACCAAGAAAACTATTACATATAAAAGCCCTTATGCACATTATATGTATATAGGAAAAACTATGGGACCAAATATTCCGATTAAAGATGAAAGTGGAAATATAGTAAGATGGTTTTCTCCAAGAGGTGTTGCTAAACAGTACACAGGTTCAAATTTACACTACCGAACGGGTGGTGCATATTGGGACAAAAAAATGGTAAGTGCTGAAATTGACGATGTATGTAAAGAGGTAGAAGATTTTATAAGGAGTAGAAAATAATGGGAGATATAAAAAGTAATGTCGTTGTTGTAAATGATTTAAGGGTTGAAAAGTTAAGAGAATATCTAATGCAGATTATAGATGGTATCTTAACGGATACTAATTATCAAATAAATGCAAATATGCTTTCTGCAGATGTAAACAATTATTCTTTAGATAAAATACCTGTATCTTCGATAGTTGAAAAATGGATAATAGGTTACGAAATACATAAAGATGTTTTTGCATTTAGAAGTAGAAATCATTATTCACAAGATACAATAGATAATTTATTAAATGTGGGATTTTTTGAAGTTTTTGAAAACATTATAAAAAACAATAATGAAAACAATGTATTGCCTGAAATAGAAGGAATACAAAGTATACAATGCTTAAATTGTGGAAGTATGAATTATGCAGACACAAATACAGCAGAGTTTGAAATACAAATACAAATAGAATATATGAAAAAATAAAAAGGAGGTTAGAATATGAGTTTAGCAGCTATACCAGCAAACATTGAAAAAATAAAAAGAAGTCAATTTTTAACATACCTAGATACAACACCAACAAGCACACCAACTTATGCAATTTTAGGTGTAGGAGTTGACGAATATGCAACAGATTATAATCCACAGGTTGATACAGAAAAATGGATTATAGAAGACAATGCAAGAAACGACCACACATCAAATCAAAAACAAGGTTCTGTAACACAAAAATGTTTTAAAAATGACCCTTGCTTCGAGTTTATTGCAGCAGGCAGAGACCAACTAAATTATGTAACAAAAATATTAGACATTGACACTTGGGGTGGAACAGCAGGTGCATATCCAGCTAAATTAAGTAGTGGATTAATAGCAGTAACAAGTTATTCAGGAGAAGAAATTGAATATGATCTATATTACAATGGAGACCCTGTAGAAGGAACTGTATCTATAACAGGTGGAGTGCCATCATTTACACCAAATGTTTCATTATAAAACCTAGAGAGGTTAGAGGGCATAGACCTCTGACCTTTTATTTATATTAAAGGAGGAATAAAAAATTATGGAAGCAGAAGTAAATATTACTAAAAGCGATAATGTTATTCGACTAAAAAATAATGATATATTAAGATTAAAAATAGTTGATACAGAAGGAAACGATACAGGAAATCAATTAGAGTTTGATTTATCTGATATTGAGTTGCCATTAACATATCAAAAAATAGTAGAAGAAGATAAAAGAAACAGATCATATTTAAAAAATCAATTCACAATTATAGACAAAAAAGAAGACCACAAAGGCAAAAAATTATTAAGCTCTAATGAAGAGGCAAAAATTAAAGCAATGGCGGAGTTCTTTAAGAAAGAAAAAGAAATATACAATATGTTTTTAGGAGAAAATGGAGTAGAGAAATTGTTAAATGGAAGAAAATTAACATTGAATACTCTTTCTGAAATAGATGAAATAATTGAAAAAACTATACTACCTAAAATGGAAATTAACGCCAAAAGTGTTAAAGACAAAATTATGTCAAAATATTCTATTAAAGAAGATAAAAGAGATGATGTAATTGAATAAACCTGAATATGTTAAAGTTGATGACAAGCTATATAAAATAAATACTGATTTTAGAGTAGCAATTGAGTGCAATAAAATAGCAATGGATAAAAAAATAGGAGATTATGAACGAGCATTAGCAATAATTTATAAGCTATTTGGCGAAGACGGGCTAGATTGCACGAAAATGAGCAAATTGATTGAATTAGGGCTTAAATATATAAGTATGTCAAATGATTTAGAAAAAGACTTAAAAGACGATTTAGAGGGAAATTTTGAACTAGATATGTCAAAATGTCAAGGGTTAATAAGTAGTAGCTTTAAATTTGATTATGGATACGATCCGTACGAACTAGATTACTTACATTGGTATGATTTTTACAACGATTTAGCAAATTTGAGTACAAGTGAATTTGGAAATTGCTGTGTATTAAATCGTATAATAAGCATTTTAAATCAAGAACCTAAAAAAATAAAAGAAAATAAAGAAAGACAAAAGTTAATAGATGTACAAAGAATGCTAAAAGCAAAATATTGTGTATCTAATGAAAAAGAAATGACAAAAGAACAAGAAGAAAGTGCAGAAAAATTTTATGAATTATTAGGAATTAATAATTAGAAAGGAGGCAGAATGGCAACAGATGGCTCTATAGTAATAGGCACAGAATTAAGTACAGATAAATTTGACAAACAAATAACAGACTTACAAAACAAAATAAAAAAAGAAGAAGATAAAAAAATAATTTTAGAAACAAAAATAGATTATCAAGAAGCAAAATTGCAAAATGCAATAGATAAAACAGATGAACTTGCAGATGCTTATCAAAGATTTAAGGTTTTGCAAAAAAAAGTATTTATGCGTAAAGCTACACCAGTTGACATGGAGACGTTTCAACAACTACAAAAACAATATGGCACATTAGAAAAAATAGACGATAAATTTCAAAGAGCAGTTGACAAACAATCTGACTTACAAATAAAGATAGAACAAACAAAAATGCAATATGAGGGTGTAAACCAAAAAGTTCAAGAGTATAAGCAAAAGTTAAATAGTATAAACATAGAAAAACAGAAAAAAGATGTTGATGGGTTAAATGGTTCTATTGATAAAGTTGGCAGTTCGTTTACAGGAGCAGTAAAAAAAGCTGGTAAATTAGCTTTGGCAATATTTGGAATAAGAAGTGCATGGATGTTGTTAAGGAGAGCATCAAGTGAGCTTTCTGGTTATGATGAACAATACGCAACTAATTTAGAATATATTAGGTATGTTTTGACACAGGCAATAGCACCAGTACTAAAATATATAGTCAATTTAGCGATGCAATTATTAAGCTGGATTAATGCAATATTGCAGGCATGGTTTGGTATAAACTTATTCGCAAATGGAAGTGTAGAATCATTCCAAAAAATGAAAAAAGGTGCAGGTGGAGTTGAAAAAGCTGTTAAGCAAATTAAAAAACAATTACTTGGATTTGATGAAATAAATATGTTAACAGACCAAAGCGACACAGGAACAAGTGCAGGTGCAGGTGGAGTAGGTGCAGTTCCAAAAATGGATTTAAGTGCATGGCAAGGCGAACCACCAGAATGGCTAAAATGGATTATCAATCACAAAAACGAAATCTTAGCAATATTAGCAGGAATAGCAACAGGGTTAACATTGATTAAATTTGGTATGTCTGGAATAAAGGCATTAGGATTTGGAATATTAATTACAGGTATAGTATTAGCTTTACAAGGATTAATGCAATTTATTAAAGACCCATCATGGGAAAACTTTGGGAAAATAATTCAAGGAATTGGAATAGCGATTATTGGATTGGGAGTCATTATTGGTTTGGCAACAGGAGGCTGGGTTGTGGCAATCGTTGGCGCAGTAGTATTGATTGTTGGAACGATAGCTAAGCATTGGGAAAAAATCAAAACATGGCTTGACACTGCCAAAAGCAAAATTGATGAGTGGAGTGAAAACATTATAAGCTTTTTATCCAGCAAAATGGACTGGGTACGAGAAAATTTTGGCATTCTAGGTGCAGGCATATTAACTGCAATAATGTTTTGGATAAAACTTGTCAAAGAAATAATAGGTGGCTTTATAACACATATTAAATCTGTTTTTGAAAAAATATATGGCGGTGCAAAAAAAATACTAGAAGGAATTATTATGATTTTCAAAGGCGATTTTAAAGGCGGTATAGAAAAAGTTGGAGAAGGTTTAAAAACATTTTTTAGCGGTGTATGGGAAAATATTTGGTATACATTTACATGGTTCTGGAGTGCAATAATACGAGCATTCCAAAATGGCGGAGAAATATTTAATGGATTTAAAGAAGGAATTGTTGACATTATTAAAATTTTAATTAACGGACTAATTACAGGAATTAACTGGGCAATTGCACAACCGTTAAATCTTTTAAATAGAGCTTTAAATACAATAAAATCCATAGAAATATTAGGGCAAAAGCCATTTGATGGATTATGGGGCTGGAATCCAATACCAGTACCTCAAATACCACACCTTAAAGTTGGAGGTATAATTAATATGCCAAACAAAGGTACATTACTTGGTGGAGGAAACGCATTAGGTGGAGAAGCAGGACGAGAAGGAGTCGTACCTTTAACTGATCAACAAGCAATGGCAGAACTAGGAAGAGAAATAGGTAAAAATGTATTAGTTAACTTAACTAACATAACACAAATGAATGGAAGAGTAATTTCAAGAGAACTAAAACAAGTAAGAAGTACGCAAGAATTTGCATATAATATGTAAGGAGGTGCAATAAATGTTTATTAGCAAAAACAGTATAACAATTAATGGAATAAATATGGGACAATACCTATTGAGTGCAAAATATGAATACAACAAATTATGGGGAAAAGATACAGGAAGAAATTTAGCAGGGAAATTCACAGGAACATTAGTTGGAATTTTCCCCAAAATAATATTGACATTTAGAAAGTTGACACAAGCTGAAATGAATATTATTGCACCAATCCTAGATAGTGCAAACCAAACATTGGTATATTATGACCCAACTACAAATTCTAACAAGACTTTAAGTACATATACTGGAGACTGGAGCTATACAAACAATAAAGTAGCAACAAAAAATGAAAGCTTTGAATGTTCTTTTATCTCTAGAGAAAGGAGAACATAATGAAACAACATACAGCAGAATTTAAACAAGAATTAATTAAAATGGGTAAGCAAATTGATAGTGTTATTACATACACACTTAATGGCGAAACAATAACATTGCACGATGAACTATATGCGGTAACGCCATTGTTTGAAGCAAACATATTAAAGTCAGTAATGAAGCAGTTAGAGGTTGAAAGTTCCGTAGCAATACCCTACGGAACAATCATCAACTATAAATTAGGCGTGTTAGTAGGGGAAGAATACGAATATTTAGATTATGGTAATTATGTTGTATTTAGCAACGAAAAACAAGAAGATACAAACACATATAAAATAACTTGTTATGACAAAATGCTTTATTCAATGAAGCCATATGAAGAAATAACTGGAACATATCCTATGACAATTAAACAATATTTAGGTGCAGTAGCAACTAAAATAGGACTCACATTAAAAGATACTAGCTTTTACAATAATGCTTTGACATTGCAAACTGATATATATAAAGGGTTAGAATATACATACAGAGATGTTTTAGACGAAATAGCAGAAGCAACAGGAAGCATAATTATAATAAATGCTGATGACCAAATAGAAGTTATATATCCAACTGATACAGGCGACACAATAAACGAGGACTACTTTAAAGATGTAAATGTAAACTTTTCACAAAAATATGGACCAATAAATTCAATTGTATTAAGCAGAGCAGGAGAAAGTGACAATGTATATATACAAGATGATGAAAGCATTGCACAAAATGGCTTATGTGAGGTTAAAATTGTTGATAATCAAATAATGAACTTTAATGACAGGTCAGATTATTTAGAAGGCTTATTAAACGCATTAGATGGAGTAGAATATTACATAAATGATTTTGAAACTGTTGGCTTACTTTACTATGATATAGGCGATTATTACAATGTGCAAATTGGCGAGAATACATATAAATGTTTAATGCTAAATAGCGAGATTAATGTTACAAGTGGATTAAAAGAAACAATATACACAGACTTGCCTGAACAAAGTGAAACAGATTATACAAAAGCCGATAAAACAGACCAAAAAATTAATCAGACATATATAATAGTCGACAAGCAAAACCAAAGAATTGACAGCGTAGTTAACAATGTAACTGAACAAAACAACAAAATATCACAAATAACACAAACAGTTGACGAAATCAACTCAAAAATAAGTGACATTGCAGATATTACAACTTACGGTGAAAGTTCTTATGCAAGTGTAAGTTTAACAGATGTAAATGAATCAGAGCCAATAATGCTAAAAATACATCCAACAATAAAAAACATTAGTTACTTGTATCCACATACAACATTATATCCAAGTCCAACATTATATATGCCAACAAGAATAGTAAGATTTATAAGAACATATGAAGAAGAAGGCGAAACATTAACAGAAAACATTGACTATGTTCTACCAGACAATTTATTGGTTTATGATGATACAACATATGATGAATTTTATTTGGATTATGAAAGCCAAACTTGCCAAGTAACCAAAAGATGTAAATACAATGCAGATGGCACAGTAAGTGTTTTAGAAAATGAAGTAGTAACAGATTATGAATATCCAACAATATTGCTTGGCGATGGAGATTATACAATACAATTATTAGGTTATGAATATGGTTATATATTTACTAGACTTATGACTAAAAACATATATACAACACAATTCTATACAAAAGCTGAGACTAACAGTTTAATAGAACAAACATCAAGTAGCATTGATTTAAGTGTAAATCAAAAGTTAACAAATTATAGTACAACAAACCAAATGAATAGTGCTATTAATGTTAAAGCAAACGAAATAACAAGTTCAGTAAGTAACACTTATGCAACTAAAAGTCAGCTAAATAATTATAGTACTACAACTCAAATGAACTCTGCAATAAATCAAAAGGCAGACAGTATAACAAGTAGTGTAAGTGCAACATATGAAACTAAAAGCAATGCAAATAATACATATGCAACAAAGACACAACTTAATACTGCAAAATCAGAAATAAAACAAACAACTGACAGTATATCAAGTACTGTTAGTACGAAAGTAGGTAATAATGAAGTTATTTCAAAAATTAATCAATCTAGTGAGTCGGTAACAATCAATGCAAACAAACTCAGCTTAGCCGGTAAAACAATAAACTTAACAAGTGATAATACGGTAATAAAGAGCACAAACTTCAATGTTGACAAGAATGGAAATATGAGTTGTAGCAATGCGAGTGTTAGTGGAACAATTTCAAGTAGTAATGCGACAATTACAGGGGGGAATATTACATTAAATGGAAACTCTGGATTTAGATTAATTAGAGTTCAAAGAAATAATAGTAATAGCACAATGACATATATTACTCCAGATATGGTGGGAATAAATAATAATGGAAGTACAGTAGAATTAGGAGCACAAAGTCCATTCTTAGATTTAACTGTTGAAGGTGTAAGCATGACACATGTCGGGTATGAAGGAATTACAACCCCTAGAGTGACGCAGACATCATTAGAATCAGACAAAAAGAATTTTGAAAAGTTCGAAAATGCATTAGATATACTAAAAAACATAGATATATACAAATATAATTTAAAAGACGAAGATAAAGACACTAAGAAACATATAGGTTTTGTTATTGGAGATAAATTTAAATATTCAAAAGAAGTGACATCAAATGAAAACAATGGTGTAGACCTTTACTCTTTTGTGTCTTTGTGTTGCCAAGCGATAAAAGAGCAACAAGAAATAATAGAACAAATGAAAAAAGAAATAGAAGAATTAAAAGGAGGTAATACAAATGGATAAAATTATTTTTGAAAATTTACCTAGTGAAGCAACTGCGGTTTCAGCAGAAAATCTGAATTTGATGCAGAGTAACATTGAAAAAAGCGTAGTAGCAGTAAGCCCAACTCAACCGACAACGAATGAAAAAGTATGGATAAAGAAAGGAAAAAATTTATTAAATTACCATAAAATATTAGCCAAAGCCGTAGGAATAGGAATTGCAATAAACAGCGATGATTATGTATATGATACAACTTCGGATGGAGACAATAGATTGTGGGGGTATGAAAATTCAAATTGGCAATGTATTCTACCAGCTGGTTCATATACTGTTTCATTAAATTTTGCTACTCAATCTACATCAGCAAGCAGTGGTGTAGCCGTGTATAAATCAGATGGTACACAGATATTTATTGATACTGAAATTAATAATATTAGTCAATACACCAGAACATTCACATTAGATAATGAGACTCAAATAGGAATAATGTTGAAAGTATTAGATGGAGTTTGCGCAATACAACTTGAACAAGGTGCAGAAGCAACCTCATTTGAAAAATACATCAACAAGGAAATCAACGTAAAAAATAATGGAGTGTTTGAAAAATTTTATAGCGAAAACGACATACTATCATATATAAGAAGTAAAACTGTTACAGGAACACCCGATAGCAATGGATTCTTAGCTACAGGTATAGGCTTAAATAATGTTATTATCGGAATTTCCAATGCATCACAAACAGCTTTCTATACTCCGTTTTACGGAAAGGAAGAAAACCGATTGACAATTAAATGCGAAACTTGGCAAAGAGTTGCAATAACAACAGAAGTAACAATTACCATACATTATATTCCATTGAATTAGGAAGTGTAAAATGCGAAAAAAATAATATTGTAGTCACAGACCTTACGTATGGCTTCCAATTAGGGAATTTGAATGGGTATTTAATTAATTAAAAAATATATAAGGAGGATTTTTTATGAAAGATTTAAAAATAATAAGAAAAACAATAAGTGCTAATACAACAGAGCATTTTGAATTTGATATAGAAGGATTTGAATATTTAGTTGTAAATAACAACGACTTCGATATTTATGTTGCATTTAAAAACACAAATGATACAGACGAAATGTTAATAGTACCCGCACAATCAAGCAGAATATGTTTAATAAACAAAGATGCAAATCTAAGTGATACAAGTAAACTACTTTTTGCAAGCAAAGATGTATATGTTTATGCTGAAGACAGCGGGGAGGTCGAAGTACAATGTATAAAATTCTAAAAAATATAATAGAAATGGACGATTACTCAGTGCAAAAGCTGAGTAAGAGTCAACCACCAACACCATTTCAATGGAACACAGTTGAAGGCACAGAACTAAATGTTGATGATTGTATAGGTGGAAAAGGCAAGATAGCAGTAAAGGGAAATACAAGTCAAGCTACTTCAATATTGCCAGAGGGATATACACAAGTAGAGTATATTGAAAGTACAGGATCTCAATATATTGACACTGGTTATTTAGGTAGTGACGAAACTAAAATAATTGTTGAGTTCGCTTATACCAATAGGGCACCTAGTAACAATGGGTTCATATTCGGAAGTAGAATTAATAATAGTAATAAGAATATGTCCGTAACTTTTGACCCTGAAAAGGTATATATAGGCAGAGGTAATTCGTTTGACACTGTTAACATTGTAACCGAATTAAATGTAAAATACAAACTTATATATGAAAAAACGCTGGTTAAATTAGATAATAATGTAATAAGCAATTCTGAGGTGTCTTCTTTTGATTCAGATTATTCATTGTATATTTTAGGTTGTAACGAAAGGGGCCAAAAAATTAGAAATACAAGAGCAAAAATATACAGCTTCAAAATATATGATAATCAGCAACTTGTTATGAATTTTATTCCTTGTAAAAATGATAATAATGAAATTGGACTATATGACTTAGTAAGCAATACATTTTTCACTAATGCAGGAACAGGTACTTTTGTAGCAGGAAATGAAGTTACAATACCAAACCCAGATTATCCACAAGAGATTAAAAAAGTTACTGGGGATAATAAGATAAAGTGTACAAGAAAGAACTTGCTTCCAAGTACGGTTTTTGAGTTTTGCACTATTACTTCATCTGGCGAAAAAATAATTGGTAATTCAAGAATATGTAGTGATTTTATTAAAGTAAAAAAACTGCAAGATTATACATTAAGGTCGATAAATCAATTTGGATTTATAGGAGTAGCTTTTTATGATTCAAATAAGAAATATATAGATAGAACTGTTGGAAATAATATAAAATCAATTAAAGTTAGTATTCCAGCACAATGTTCATATGTCAAAGTTTTTGGTGAGTATAGAAGCGGGACGGAACAAAGTATTATAGCTTTTAAAGAACATAAAATACAATTAGAATTAGGTATTGCGACAGATTACGAAGAATACGAAGGCAAAGAATTTGAATTAAGTCTAGGCAACATTGAACTCTGTAAAACAAGCGACCACGAAGACGTATTATTCAAAAACGAACAAAGTAGCGAATATTATAATTCTAATTTGATTGAGGGTGCGTGGTATAAGAAAAACACATTCAACAAAGTGGTAGATATTGCTGGAAGTACAGGTATAACAATAAATGACATAGCAAGTAATGCAGATTTTTATTCAGAATGTGGCGGAACAATAAGCAATAAAACGATAACGTACGAAAGTGCTATCAGTGATAGTAATACTATATACTATCCTATAGATACTCCAACATATATCCAAATCACAGACGAAACTCTAATCTCACAACTAGAAGCCTTAAACAAAGCAAAATGGTTTAAAGGAGTAAATCATTGGTGGACAGAAACAAACAATTTAGAGCCAGTACTTAAAGGAACATACAGACAAGCTATAAATGAATAAAAAGGAGGAATTTTTATGAATTTAGATAAAATTAAAAAAATTGCAAAATATACAACAAATATATTAGCAATAATAAATGCTTTATTAATTGGAATATTGCCAATTTGGAATGTAAATGGCGATAAAGTAACAAACACTATATCTGTTATTATAGCAGTTTTAGGTACATACTTATTGGGAGATAAAGGGTATAGTTTATATAAAAATAATAAGTAGGAGGTGTTACTATGAGTAAATTAATTGGTTTAGATGCAGGACATGGTTTAAACACCCCAGGAAAAAGAACACCAGATGGAATACATGAGTGGGAGTTAAATGATAAAGTAAGAGATAAGGTTGTAGAATATTTAAAGGGGTATGATGTCAAATTTGTTTTTACAGATAATGACGAAGGAAATACAGATGAAAGTCTCGCTTACAGAGTAAAAAAATATATTGACAATAACGTAGATGTTTTTGTTTCAATTCATCATAATGCTTTTAATGGGCAATGGAATGAGGCTACAGGTGTTGAAGTATATGTAGATAGAAACGCAACACAAGAAGATATTAAACTAGCTGAAGCAATATATAAGAACTTACCTAATTATACAGGATTAAGAGGTAGAGGAATTAAAAGAGAAAACTGGTATGTAATTAATCAAAATAAAATTCCTGCTGTATTAGTAGAGGGTGGATTTATGGACAGTAATATTGACTATAAAGTAATAACATCTGAAGCCGGACAAGAAGCATATGCAAGAGCAGTAGCAGAAGGATTAATTGAATATTTAGGATTAACTAAAAAAGATAATTCATCGCCAAAACCATCTCCAACAGAGCCAGATTATACTGGAACAATTACTTATCAAGCATATGCTAATAGTTGGCTTCCAGAAGTAAGCAAGTGTGACAATACTCCAAATGGTTATGCTGGATTAGGTAATACATACATTTCAGCGTTTCGTTGTAAGCCACAATATGGAGAAATAATATATCAAGCACATAGATTGAACGGAGATTGGTTACCAGAAGTCAACTCAAAAGACTATTCAAAAGGAAACGGAGATAGTTTTGCAGGAATATTAGGAAAGCCAATTGATGCAATAAGGATTAAATCATCTAAAGGGTATGTCGATTATCATGTCAAAACTACAAAAAGAGGTTGGCTACCTTGGGTTAGGCAATATAATGATTATGCAGGAAATTATGGAGAGCCAATAATAGGCATTCAAATGAAATAATGCAGAAAGGAATTTAATATGACTAACGAACAAATAACACAAGATTTGATGAGTTTAAAAGAGCGTCAAATTAAAAATGACACAAAAATTGATAATATAATAAATGTTATTAATGAATTGCGTGAGGATGTTAAATCAACAAAAAATCTAACCGAAGATGTGCATATCATGGCAATAAATATGTCAAATATGCAAAAGACATTGGAAGAAACAAATAAAAAAGTAGATGCATTATCTCAAAAAGATTTTAACGAGTATGAAAGCAATAAAAAAATTGTTAAAGATAAAGTAATAAGTGCTATAGCTGGTGCAATAGGAACAACTGTAGTAGGTTTAATAATTTGGGCAATACAAAATTTTGCAAAATAATATTGAAATAATTATTGCATATTGATATAATAAAAAGGGCTAGATAAGAAGTTGCTCGCTTATCGAACGCACGCTCCATTCGTGTTGCCCTTATTTATATAAATGGAGAGAATGGAGTAATATATGTTACAATTATTTTTAGGACAAATACCAGAAGCGATATATTTTTCATTGTTTATGATATACGCAAAACAAATAAAAGAAAAAAGAATATTATTTACAATATTGATGATCACGGAATATTTGTTACTAATTCATATTTTGCCACAAAATATCTGGTTTCATATTTTATATACAATTTCAACTTTTATAATTTTGAAAATATTGTATAAAGAGAAAGCACAAATAACAGATATTTTTACATTTATAATTTCAAGCATATTAATGATTTTAATATCAGTGCCATTATTTTTTATATTTAATTATAAAGTGAAAAATTCGTTATTGTATGCAATAGTAGATAGAACAGTTTTATTTACAGTTTTATTTTTACTAAAGAACAAATTGTATAATATACAGAAATTATATAAAAAGTTTTGGAATAGAAATGACAGCGTAAAAAAGAAGATGAAAACTACAACCTTTAGAGCAATAAATGTAATTGTATTTAATTTTATTTTTTATATATTAAATATAATACTTTTATATAGCATATTTATAGGAGGGAGGAGTTAGTATGGATACATGGCCATCATGGTTATTTTTGTTTGACGAAAAAGACGGAGAATAATTCTTAACAAAAATAATTCGTAAGGAGAAAAAAATGGAGAAATACAAGCGAATTATTAGCACTGTGATTTTTAATGTCGCAGAAACAATCTTAATATTCTTAGTAGGCAGAATGTTAGGATTAGAAACTAATAATATAATAATTGTAATGTTATGCTTTATAATAAGCAGGGGATTTTTAGGAAAGTCGCTACATTTTAAAACTTGGTATAGGTGCCTTGTATGGAGCCTATTGATATTATTAAGTTTATTTTTGATTTTGAAAATAGATTTAAAAGTGTCAATACTATTTTCAATTTTTAGTGCTTTTATAATGACAGGAAAGTCTAACATAAAAGATATGTACTTGTGGAGCGGAAGAGCAAGTAAATATGAAGCCCTAAAAGATTTGGTGGCTATAAGCCCCAACAACTCTATAATATTAGAAAACGAAGAATACTGGAGGAAAAACTACCCTACCAGGTTTGATATATTTAGATATTATTTTAGAGAGAACAAAACATACCAAGAAATAGCACAGATAAAAAATTTTGATGATAACACAATAATAAAGAGGGAATGTGCAACGATATATTCAATATTAGAAAAGCCGTTGAACTTACCACCTATTAATAAATAGAAAATACTTTGAAAAAAGTATTTTTTTTGTTTTAGGAACCCTAACATTTTAAATACAATAAAAATATAATAATAACAGAAACTAGATATTCGCCTATTAGTGTCTAGTTTCTAAATAGGCAACTTGTCAATTTATTTGACAGGTTGTTTTAATTTTTATAGGAAAGGAGTTGTAAAGTAGAAATTTGTATAAGGGAGAACCCCATTAAGTAGTACAAACTTTATAGCTTTTTTTATTTTTTAGGGGGTATTTATAATGTATAATCCAAACATTTATAACACTAATCCATATATGAACTATGGAAATTATTACAATCAACAACCACAGCAACAAGTTATGCAGCAAAATATGTATAGAACTGCTATGGGGTTGCAAGGAAAACAAATTGACAGTTTAGATGTTGTTAAAGCAACAGACATTCCACTTGATGGAAGTATTAGTTATTTCCCACTAGCAGACGGAACAGCTATTGCAACAAAGCAATTAATGCAAGACGGAACAAGCAAAATAACAATATTCAAACCAATAGAAGAAGAAAATCCGACACAACAAATTAAATATGTTACAGAAAACGATTTAAAGGAACAATTAAGCAATTTTAATAGCAAAGACATAAAAGATATTAAGGAAGAATTAAAAAGCCTTAAAAAACGAATTAGAGAGATTACAGACGAGCTTGAAGAAAAGAAAGAGGAATAAATTATGAATATACCACAACCAATAATAAATTTAATTAAAAATAAAATGACACAAGGATTGACTCCTGAATCTATTGTTACACAAATGGTAGGTAATAACCCTATATTGACCAATGTAATAAAAATGGCTAAAAACGGAGACAATGAAGGTGTTGAAAAATTTGCAAGAAATATATGCGAGCAAAGGGGTATAAGCTATGATGATAAACTTGCAGAATTAAAATCATATTTTAAGTAGATATAAATTAAGTTGCAACAATTTATATAAATTATTTTTACAAGGAGGAAAAAATGATGAATTACGACACAAATTCAGGATTATCAGCATCAGACGTTGCGTTATTAACTGGAAACAACAGAAACAATGACGGATTTGGCGGAGATAATGCGTGGTGGGTTATTATCCTATTATTAGCACTAGGAGGCTGGGGCAGAGGCTTCGGCGGTGGTTTTGGCGGAGGAAACGACGGCGGAACAACTTTTGTACCATATAACGCAGGAGGATTTGGCGGATTTGGTGGTTCTAATTGCGGAATTGACCCATGGGGAACTATCCAAAGACAATTAGACCAAGGATTTACAAATTTAAACACAGATATAAACCAAGTAAACAACAATGTTACAAATGGATTTTATAACACAAACACAAATTTATTAAATGGATTTGCAAACACAAATCTAGCAACAGCTAATGGATTTGCAACAACACAAAGACAATTATGCGATGCAACAAGTTCTATTAATGCTAATATTAATAACAATGGTTATGAAACTAGACTATTAGGTGTAAATATGAATAGTGCATTACAACAATGTTGTTGCGACCTAAAGACTAATGTAGCTGATTTAAAATACACAGTAGCAACAGAAAACTGTGCAGACAGACAAGCATTATCTGATGGAATCCGTGATGTTATTGCATCAAATACAGCAAATACAAATGCTATATTACAAAAACTAACACAACAAGAGTTAGATGCAAAAAATGAAACTATTGCAAATTTAAGAACACAATTAAATATGGCAGATTTAAGAGCTAGTCAAACTGCTCAAAACCAATTTATTGCACAACAATTTACTGATGGTACAGATTCTTTGTATAATCGCTTAAAAAATTGCCCCGTAAATGCAGTTCCTGTCTACGGAAATCAGCCGATATTTAGTTGCAATCCAAGTTGGAATAACAACAATTGTGGATGTGGATGCGGAAACAATTTTTAATTAAATAAATAGCAAAAACCTGATTACAGGAAACTTGATAACAAGAACTTGCTAAAACGATTTTACCAAAAAGGAAAATTGTAAAGAGGTAGCAAGTCTGCCTCTTTTTATTTTATAAAAGAAAGGAATGATATGAAGTGAATGGAGTAATACAAAGTGTACAAGAAAGACCAGTTACATTAACAAACAATACTGCACCTATAACTTTTACAAATGATGATGTAAGAAGTAGAAGTGCTGGTTGTTGTGGTTGGTTATGTCATCAAGAAGGAAGTCCACTATATCAATTATTAGATGGCGGATATTATAGAGTAAGTTTTAATACTAATGTAAGTTCTGCAACAGCAGGAATTGTAGCATTAGCATTATATGAAAATGGAATAATAGTACCAGGTACAACTGTTGCATCAACATTGGCTGCAGCAGGAGATGTGGAAAATGTTTCATTTGATAAAATTATAAGAGTATGTTGCAGAGGCAATACAACATTGTCAGTAGGAAGTGTATCAAGTGTACCAGATTTTACTGATTTAACAGCACCTGGAGTTGATACACAAACACCTATTATAGCAAATTCAAATCTTATCGTTGAACGCCTTTCATAGGAGGTGCAATTTATGGAAGATGAAGAAAAGAAAGAAAGTTGTGTTAGAGATGATATTATAAAAATTGTTGAAGGTAAATTAAAAGAATATAACGCAACAAATATAAATCCAGGTAATTTGGAAAACTTATATAAATTAGTAGATATTCACAAAGATTTAAAAAATGAAGAATATTGGGAAATTAAAAAGGAGGTATATAAAAATGAGATACAACGGTTATGATGAAGATTACGGAAACTATGGTAGAAGAGATAGTAGAGGAAGATATATGGAATATGGACGTAGAGGAGTACCAGGAAGTGGTAGAGGACGTTACAGAGGCGATGATGCTATGGACGAAATGCACGAACATTATATGAATTATAATGAAGGTAGAGAACAATATGGAAGAGGAAATTACAACGGCGGAGAACAAGAAATGGTTGAAGCTACTGAAGGTATAATGAGAAATGTAACAGAAATAGTAAAAGAATTAGCAGATAGCGATAATCCTGAAGTAATGAAAATTATACAAAAACACGCAAAAAGAATAATGGAGATGTAATATGTATAGGTATTATAACGCAAATCCTATGTTAAATGAAGTCGAGGACTGCAGTATAAGAGGACTTTCTGTTGCAGAAAATATTTCGTGGGACAAAGCATACCAAATATTAAGTGATTATGCACGAAAAAGAGGTTTAATGTTAAGCAGTGTTGAAAGTATAGAAAGCTTTTTAGATGATAATTATTATCCAGTAAAAGTATATAAAGGCGAAACGTTAGAAGAATTTGTTGAAAGACATCCTAATAATACCTATTTAATTACAATGAAACGGGCATATAACAGTCTTAAAAGATGGGATAATATATGATACTTTTAATCCATTAAATCGTTATATATGGGGTGCGTGGCAAGTATGAATGAAGAAAATAATTTTGTGTACTGGCTAGGGATAATATCAAATATATTACAAATAGAAAGTTATAATTTATTATTAAAAGATAAAACAAATAATGAATTAATGAAAGAATTGCAAAATCAAGACCAAAACTATTTAGAAAAAATAGTTAAGCAAAACGAAGAAATTATTACGTTATTAAAGAAATTATAATAAAACAGCAAGTCTAGTTTTACGCTAGATACTGCTGTTTTTTTATGCTTAAAAAAAATTTTAAAAAATTTTTAAAAAAGTATTGACAAAGTATTACGTTTGTATTATATTGTAATTGCAAACAGGAAAACAAAAATATAATTTGTTTGCAGAAAGAGGTTTTATATGAATGATTTAAAGGTAGTGCAAAATGCACAAAAATTCGTAGATGACTACGAAACAATCGAGGACACATTAAGTTGTCTAATTAATGATGTTGAATTACAAGAATCAAAAAAATATGTACACGAATTATTGGCAGATTATCAATTACAATACGAAAACGAGTACGAAGAAAATCAAAAAATATTGGATGCAGAATGGGAAGAAGAAAACAAAGAACAAGAAAAAGAATACTGGGACGACCAGTTTTAAAGAAAGGGGGAACAAAAGATGAATGTAATAGGATTAAAAGAATTAATAGGAAATTATATGATATTATTTTTATTTGCAATAGCAATATTGTATTTTATATGTTCTATTGCTGCGAGAATGCAAAATAAGACAAAAAGAGTTACAAGAAAACAAATTACACATAAATACACAAAAATTGATTTATGCGACTATTTAACTTCAAATATGGCACAAGAATATATTGGGCAAAAGAAAGTTTTAATAAATGAATTAATTAAAATGTAAAAGGAGTTTTAAATGGAAATAAAAGATATGAATAATGTAAATGAAATTTTAAGACATTTAATTTATGTACAACGAGAAATAAAAACAAAAATGAGTGAAGAAAAACAATTAAAAGATAGACTAAACCAATTATATGATGAAGGGAAGATAGAATAGAAAAAAGAAAGGAGAATAAAAATGGCAGAAACTAATTTAAAGAAAAACAAGCAAGGGTATGGTTATAAATATACTGAATTGTCAGAAATACATAATTATTTAGAACAAAATAACATGAAATATTATCAAGAAATAGAAACAGGAGTAAATGGAGAAGATTATATTTTAACATATAGATTTATAGATGGCAAATGGGAAGAGAAGCCAAAAAGAGGGTGTCGAGTTGTAAATGCAACTTTGCAAGGAATAAAAAATCCAGCACAAGAGCAAGGTAGTGCATTAACTTATGCAAGAAGATATAGTTTATTAATGGCATTTGGATTAGCAACAGAAGATGATGATGCACAAAGTTTAACTAAACTAAAAGAAGAACCAAAAGCAACACAAAAACAAATAGATATTTTACTTGAAAACTATGAAGATGAAAATTTAGAAAAGCTATTAAAAGTAAATAATCTTGAAAAAATAGAAGATATTTCAATGAAAAAAGCTAGTGAGTTAATAAGTAAACTATTTAAGAGATAGGGAGTAATTTAAAATGAAAGAGATGATATATTCAGCCAAAAGAAAAAGAGAAGTATTGGCAAATGGAAAATATATGGACATAGAATATTATATAATGAATTTAGGGACACACCCAACAGCATATATAAAAGTACCAGAAAACAATAAATTTTATAATAAAAATTTAAAAGAAATTGATTTAGAAGTAAATGGAGGTGTTACTTATGTGACAGACCATTTATGGATAACAAAAGAAGATAGAATTGAAGGTTTTTTTATAGGTTGGGATTATGCACATTTTGGAGATTATTGTGGTTATGAGATTGAATTGCCAGAAAATTTGAGAACAGGCGGACATAAATGGACAACAGAAGAAATATTAGAAGAAGTAAAAAGTGCTATAAGACAGGTACAAGATGAGGTGGTGCAGAACAATGAATAGGCAAAAAAGGCGTGAAATAGCAAAACAAATTAATACACCACAAAAGTTAGAAAGACTTGTTGATGAATTAGTAAAAGAAAAAACAAAAGATTTAAAAAAAGAATATGACGAAAAATTAGTAGGTTATATAGAAGTGTTTGTTGTAATGATGTCTTATGTACTAGAGGCAGAAGATATATCTATTGAAAGAATACCAGATATAGCAAGCAGAATATTATTCAACATTGATAGTTTTAGAACAGGAGAGTTAACTAGGGAAGATTATGAGACAATTAAAAAACAAGTACAAGAATGGGGTGTTAAATTGTAATGGATTTAACAGGAAAGATTAAAACAATTAGTATAGATTATGAAACAAACAAGCCAGAAATAGAATTTCTTATAAACGAACGAGAATGCGCAGATTTGCTCGTAGATTTAAAAGACGATAACTTATATATCAAAATGGATAAAATACGAAATAAACGTAGTCTCGACTCAAATAGCTATATGTGGATACTGTGTGACAAGATTGCTAAAGTGTTATGCAAAGATGGAACAGTAACCACCAAAGAGGATGTATATAAAGATAGCATAATGCAGATAGGAAGTTTTGAACCATTTATAGTGCAAGAAAAAAGCTTTGATAAATTTAAAAGAATATGGGAAAAGCAAGGGTTAGGATTTATAATACAAGAAGTTAGCAAAAAAGACAAATGCGTACGAGTTAATTGTTATTATGGTAGTTCTACATATGATACAAAAGAAATGAGTTTATTAATTGAATTGTTAGTAGAACTTGCAAAAAGTTTAGATATAGAAACTAAATCAGAAAAAGAAATTGAAAGTCTATTAAATAGTTGGGGAGGTAATATATGAAAATATTAATAGATAATAGAACAAATTTAAGTAACGAATCAATTGGAATTATACTAGATGATCTTCAAGAAAGAGAAAAAAACTCTACACAATACATAGGTAAGTGGAAAGGTTATGAACTTGAAACGAAAACAGGCAAGTTTCATATTGAAACACTTATAATGAAAAGATATTTTAAAGTTGTAATTACCGAGGTATAGATATGAAAAAGAGATATAGTATAATAACAGATGATTTAACACATTGTATAGAATAAGAGAGGTGCTTATTGTGAAAAATAATAGACAAAGAAATTTGCTTAATAAAAAGTTTGATAAATTATTAGTAATAGAAATGTGTGGCAATGATGAAAAAGGAAGACATTTTAAATCAAAAGTACAATGTGATTGTGGAAATGTTGAAACCGTATTAGACACTTTACTTATTAATGGTAAAAAAACACAATGCAGAGAATGTGCCAAAAAAAATTCTAAAAAATATAAACACGGAATGACAAATACAAGTCTATTTAATATATGGCAAAGTATGAAACAAAGATGTTATGACAAGAATAATAATAGTTATAATTTATATGGGAATAGAGGAATAATTATTTGTGAAGAATGGAAGAATGATTTTTTAAACTTTTATAGTTGGGCAATGGAAAATGGTTATAAAAAAGGTTTGTCAATAGATAGAATAGATGTTGATGGAAATTATGAACCGAATAATTGTAGATGGGCAAATACAATAGAACAAGCTAATAATAAAAGAAATAACATAATAATTGAGTATAATGGAATTAAAGATACACTGCCTAATTGGGCAAGAAAAGTTGGAATAAATAAAGGCATTTTGCAGTATAGATATTATCATAAATGGGATGTGGAAAGAATGTTAACAATAAAACCTAAACTTGGTAGAAATCAATATAATAAAGATTAAGGAAGTGATAGAAATTAAAAGTATTATTCAAAGCAAAAAAGAATGTTATTTTTGCAAAACAATTTATAATTTGCAGGAACATCATTGTTGGTATGGTAGCAATAGAAAGTTAGCAGATGAAGATAAATTAGTTGTATGGTTATGTGTTGAACACCATACAGGAACTTATGGAGTTCACGGAAAATATGGCAAAGAAAAAAATATGGAATTAAAAAAAATAGCAGAAGAAAAATGGATTGAGCATTATGCAAAAACAAAAGAAGATTTTATTAAAAGATATGGCAGGAGCGTACTATAATATAGCCTTAATTATTACGAGGATGAAAAATAAGACGTTTTTATAATGAAATAATAAAATTATATATAAAGGAGAATTAAAACCAATGAAACAAGTTAAAAGTGAATTAATACAAGTTAAAGTTACACCAGAACAAAGAAAACAAATAGAAGAAAACGCAGAAAAAAACATGATGACTGTATCAGAATATGTTAGATTTGTGGCATTAGGGAAACTTAAATAATATAAAAAATAGGATGTCAAAAAATAAAAAATATTTATATAATTATGTAAATAAACTTATTGACACCCTATTTTTTTATATATATAATAATCATATAAATATGAAAGGAAGTGATAAAATGAGAGAAATGGAAAACATAAATGTTACAAACGTAAACAGCGAAGAAAAAAGAAAAGCAATGTTTATACTTAAAAGCAAAGGAACTGATCTATCAACAGCAATTAAAAAGTTGGTTAAACAATATGCAGATGAATTTGATAAAAAAAATAGCAAATAAGAAATTATTTGCTAAAACAAAACAACTAATAATGGGGCATAGAACAAATCTATGTTTACATTATAAAACAAAAAATACAAATGAAAAGGAGAAAACAAAATGGCAAATTATAATAAAGACACTAAATTTTATTGGTTACAATTAAAAGAGGATTTTTTTGAAAATGATGCTATTGAATGGTTAGAGGAACAAAAACCTAACGGAAGAGATTATGCATATTTTTATCTAAAATTATGTTTGAAATCTTTAAAATCTAATGGAGTATTAATAAGAAAAGTGGGAAACATACTTATTCCTTATGATAATCAAAAATTAGCTGAATTGACAAGAATGGATTTTGATACTGTTACTGTTGCTATGGAACTGTTAAAACAAATAGGATTAGTTCAAATATTAGAAAATGGAGAAATATATATTGATCAATTAGAAAATTTAATTGGTTCAAAAAGTATTGGTGCTTTTAAGAAACAACAACAAAGATTGTTAAGGGGTGGACAAAAGGGGGACAAATGTCCACCAAAGATAGAGATAGAGAAAGAGAAAGAAATAGAAATAGAGAAAGAAGTACAAAAGAAACAAAAAGGCTCTGAAAAAACATATAACAATTATGAACAAAGAAGTGAAGTAGATTGGAATAAACTTTATATTAATTGAAAGAGAGGTACACAAATGAAAGATATTATTTTTAAAAACAAATTTACTGATGTTGAAGTTGATTCTTTAGAACTAACTCCTAAACAAATAGAAATTTTTAAAAAAAGTAATATATGGGAGGAAAAAACAGATGGAAAAAATTTATGGGATATACGAAAAAAATGAGCAATGCGTAACAGTAGGGACAACTAAAGAAATTGTTAAGTATTTAAAAAGTGAAGGTGTAAGTGCACGAGCTATTTGCTACGCAATAAAAAAAGGAAAAACAAACAAATATACAATACAATATGTTTTTAATGAAAGGATGACAGAAGATGAATAAATACAAAAATAAAAAAGTAACAGTTGATGGCATTGACTTTGATTCAATCAAAGAAAGTGTCAGATATAAACAACTAAAATTATTGCAACGAGCTGGGTTAATTAAAGACCTAAAATTACAAACGAAATTTGAATTACAGCCTACTTTTAAGAAAAACAATAAAATTATAAGAGCTATTACATATAAAGCAGATTTCGACTATTTAACGAAAGATGGAAAGCATATAGTTGAAGATGTCAAAGGAATGGAAACAGAAGTTTTTAAATTAAAACGAAAAATGTTTGAATATAAGTTCAAAGATTTAGAAATTAAAATTGTAAAGTGAAAGGAGAACAAAAGAATGGAAAGATGTAAACATTATGACTTTGATTGTAAAAAAGAAGAAATGACTTGCAAGGGCTGTGCATATCACAAACCAGAAGCTAAAACAGATGTAACATACTGCACTAAAAAAGATTGTGCTACAAGAGATGAGTGCAGTAGACATATAGATAATTACCAATTTGATGAAAATAAGCAATATTCATTTATTGTAGAATGTGAGGATTACCAAAGATGAGTATATTAGCAAGAATAATAATAACAATACTAATCCTTTCAAGCGGAGGTTTCTGTATTGGAATGCTATGGGGATTGTACCTGGGAGAAAGAGAAAACATTATGAAATTAAATAAAATAAAAATAAAAGGCAGCTTCAAGAAAACAGAGCCAGCAGGTTGGAAGATGAGAGAAAGATGGGAATATCACAGATGTAATGATAGATTTTATTCTCCAATAGTGGTAGACCAAACTGGTTATTTAGTAGATGGATATACAAGTTATTTAATTGCTAAGGCTGAAGGAATAAAAGAAGTGGAGGTAGTTAGAAGATGATTATTGTTAGTCAAGATAAAATGGAATTAGTAAATTTCAATGCAATAGAAAGTATATGGATATGTCCTGATGAAGAAGGAAGATTTACACTTGAAGCAACAGCAGATACAAATAGTACATTAGGATACTATAAGACAGAAGAAAGAGCAAAAGAAATATTAACAGAAATTGCAAAAGAATATTCAAAATATTTAGAATTAAAAGGTGGACCAGCGATTTTGCAAGGGCAAATTGATATTGCACCAGCTATATTTAATATTCCAAAAGTATATTACATGCCAGAAGAATAGGAGGAACTTATGGAGTATTTAGTAGGAATTATAGTAATGGTATTAGCACGTCACATTTCAGATACTTATTTATCAGGAGCAATAGCAGGCATGATGACAGTTCATATTTTATACATAGTTGAACTAATAAGAGAGGAGAAAAAATGATAAACACAAAAGATTTAATTAAAATAAAAGAATACGATAGATTTATATTATTTCAACATAAAAACACTGGAATAAAAGAATGTATTATGAAAGTTGATCTAGTCAAAATAACAAACGAAAGGCAAAAAACGGCTGGTAAGTGGGAAAGGAAAGAAGATAGATGAATAAAGAACTAGAAACAAAATTGACAAATACTTTAAAGGCAGAATTTGAATATGTTAAAAAGTATGAGGATGACCCAAAATCGAGAATTAAGAAAATGAATGACATATTACGCATGGAGCAAATAATTCTGAATTTTGACGATTTAGAACCGACTTTACAAGAATATTTTAGAGAGAAAACAGAAAAAGAAAGGTTTGACAGATAAATACAAATGAGGAGGTAAAAGTATATGCAAGTCATGATAGGGATGATTATAGGTGTAGCAATAGGCATAGTATTAATGTGTCTATTGCAGATAAATAGAGAAGCTACCAAAAATGTAAAAATAGATGAGGTAAAAGATTACTTACACACGCATTCGATGACGAATAGTCAAGGAAAATCATTATACGACAAAGGCTATGCAGACGGATTAGAGTATGCAAGTGTGTTGATTGAGGAGGAATTGCAATGAGTGAATATATAAACCCTAATATTTTAGATGAGGGAAATCAGATGGAAACATTAAAAGATAATGAAGATATAATGAAAATAATAGTTAGATGCAACAATTATGGACAACCGACTGAATATGGAATGACTAGAATGTGTAATGGTTTTGTTGGTTGCGATAATAAAATTGAAGTTAATGGCAAAGAAGTAGAGTGTTATTTTGGAGATTTAATGCCTAGGGTACAAGAATACAAAAACAGTGATAACCCATATAAACATAATTTATATAGAACAGGTAAAGTTTATAGATGGAGGGATAATGTTAATGGATAAAGAAGAAATAATAGAAAAATATCATCATTTTAAAATTAAAACTGCTGATGGAATTGAATTAGATTTAATTGAAACCAAATACTATAAAGAATTATTAGATTTATATAAACAAAAAAAAGAAAAGAATAAAGAATTAGAAGAAAAATTAAAAATAGCAACAGCAATGTTGACACGAGGAACATATCCAGAACAAAACAAAGGCGATAATGATTTTGATAAACAGTTTATTAGCAAAAACAAAATAAAAGCAGAAATAGAAGATATTATAGATTATTTTGAATGGGCAAATGCAACAGATGAAGATATGGAATTTTTAGAGAAAAAGAAAAAAGAAATTTTGGAGGAAAAATAAAATGAAACCACGTACATACGACATGACATTTTGTGTAAGTAAATGCACAAATAAATGTGATAGACATTATAGCAAATATGAATTTGACATGGGAAGATATTATAGCATGGCAAGCTTTGATTGTGAAAATAAGGGGCAAGTAAAAGAAATTATTTTGAAGCATTAGGAGGTATAAATGGAATTAGAAGAATCTATAGAAAGATTAAAAAGAGGAATAGAAGACACTATGTTTTCAACTCTATATAGCCAAGAACAAGAAGATGATGATGTTAAGACAGTATTAAAAGAATTAGAAAAATATAGAAATGGCGAGATAATAAGTTTAAAAGTATTAGAACATTATTATCTGGTAAGTAAAGATAAAGAAAAGCAAATGACATTAGCAAATAAAGAGTTGTTTAAAGAGTATGTGCCTAAAAAGATTGCTGAAAAGCAAGAGAAGAGAATATCAGATTTAGAATTTGCTTTAATGGATATGGTATTGCAATTCGCAGATGAAAGTAAAGATAGCATGAACACTATGGGATTAAGTGCATTAGAAATAGCTTTTAGTGAATTAGATTTTGACAATCCTATGCCAATAAAGAAAGTTCATGAGCAATATAAAAAATTGGCAAAACAATATTTTGAAAAGAAAGCAGAGGAGAGTGAATAAATGCAAATAAAAGTTGGAGAGTATATAAGAACTAAAGATGGAGTTATAGCAAAAGTAACTTATGTTGATGCAATGATGGTTGATTGTGATAGAGATGTATTTGATTTAAATAATTTAGCAATGATGGAAATACCAACAGAGTACATTGAAGAATATATAGTAAAACATAGCTTTGACATAAAAGACTTAGTACAAGCTGGAGATATAATTTTATACAATGTAAATAGCAAAATGACAGATATAGAAATAGTTAAAGAACATATTGATGCAAGAACACAAGAAAAGACATTAAGAGTTGGAATGTGGTCTTTGGAACAAGTTGAAATTAAAGAAATTTTAACAAAAGAGCAATTCAATCAAATGAAATATATAGTAGGAGATGAGAGTAATGCTAAAGATTAAAGAATGTTATCAAAGAATAAAAAGAGGTTGGTGCGATTCAGATGTATTCTCAATAGATAACTGGTTTGAGTATGTAATACCAGATATGTTGAAACAATTAAAAGAAACAAAGCATGGCTATCCAGCAGATATGACGTCAGAAGAATGGGATAAACAGCTAGACAGAATGATATATTGTTTTACTGAAATGCAAGAAGATAAATGTTCCGAGAAAAATGAATATGAAGAAGAATACATACAACAAATAGGACTTAAACAAGTTGAAGTTGATGGTAAAACATTTACAGCAGTTCAAAATTATAGTGATGAAGAATTAAGAAAACTATGGCTAGATAGAGAAATAGAAATTGATAAATATAGAAGAAAAATGCAAACAGAAGGATTTGAATTATTTAATAAGTATTTTAGGAATTTATGGGATTAAAGAAAGTTGAGGGATAGAAGATGATAGAAAAGCAATTTTTATTTCCAGAATGTTATATCAATAAAATTCCAAAATGTGATGATTGTAAAAATATAATATTAAGAGATACAGGAATGAGATTAGCAACTAATCCTGGTCAAGTAATATTGAAATGCCCTAACTGTAATAAAGAATATTATTATTATGAGAATGAATTGATAGGCGAATGGAAATGGAGAATAATTTAGTAGTATCAGAAGGAGGAAGTATGTTTAATAATAAAAAGATAAAAGAACAACAAGAACTAATTGATGGCTTGCGAAAAGAAAGACACCAATATCAGGATAAGTATTATGATTCAGCAAGAGAAAATGCAAGATTAATAACCAGAGTAGAAGATTTAGAGGAGCAAAATAGAGATTTAATTGAATGGATAAAACAAATAATAAAAGAAGTTGGTTGTTATGAAGTTAAAGACAGAAATCAATTAAGAATACCAATTTACAAAGAAGAATCAAGCCGAATGATAGATGGATTTGGAGAGCAAAAAAGAAAAGATATAACAATTCCAACAATTCATTTTACAGAATTTAGTAAATTTGATGATTGGTATGTTTAGAAGGAGGAAGTATGAATAAAGAAAATATAGAAAACAATAAACCAGAAAATATAAAAATCAATACCAAGATTATTTTTTATGAAGATGAACCAGAGCCAAATACTTTTGGGAGCAATATTGTAATGTATGAGCTATATTATGAAAGAAATGATGGAATATTAATTGTATTAGAAACAGGAGCTTTTGGAGACAGCACACTTGTAGCAAGACTGCAAGATAGAAGAGGCAGAGGAATAACATTAAAAGAGATGTTAGAAAATATAGAAGAAATTTCTAATATGACATATAAGGAATTTAAAGAAACCGTATTAGAGAAAGGAAAAGTTTAAATGAATAAGAAGATAAAAGTAATAGAATTGTTAAGTGAAATATCAAAAGGGAAAAATCCTATATTTAGAAAACATGGTGGAACTTATAAAAATTCAGTTTGGACATTTATAATTTCATATTTTGATAAAAAAATGACACATGAGGAAATTGTTGATGTTTTAAATTCAGAAGTAGAAATATTAGAAGATGAAGAAGAAATAGATATAAATGATTTAGAAGATTTGCCACTTAATTATAAAGAAGTAAGTGAACTCTCAATTGATTCAACATTTATAGACTTTCACAATAACACTAGAGCAGAAATAAACAAAATAATTAAATACTTAAAACAATTAGATAAGAAAATAAATAAGGAGGAATAATGGAAATAGAAGAAACTTATAACATACATAAAAAATTGAATTGTATATTTCCACATTTTAAATCTAAGTTTTTATGTAAAAAAGGATTGCATAATTATCAATTACATAGTAAATCAAAAACAAGTCGAATTGAAACCAAAAACGAATTTGGTACGGTTATTCAATATAAAATAGAAAACATAAAATATTTAAGATGTTATTGTTGTGGAGAAGAGATTATTATTAAGGAGGATTAAAATTATGAAAGATTGGTTTATTATAATATGTTATTCATCAATTATTTTATTATTTTTTGGGGTAGCAATATTTACAACAGCTGTAAGTTATACAAACAATGAAACAATAGAAATTACAATTAAAGAGAAATACATAAAGAATAGTGGAAAAACTGGTAAATATTTAGTAGTAGATACTAACAATAATACATACCAAATAACAGATTTAACGTTCAAAGGAAAATTTAATAGTACAGACATATACAATCAATTAGAAGTAGGACAAACATATAAAGTAGAAGTATCAGGAAAGAGAATACATTTTTTTAGTATGTATAGAAATATAAATAAAATAATTGAGTAGGAGGACAAGACTATGAACAAATACAAAAGATTCGATAAATATTTTCAGTATAGTTACTTCAATGAGATAAACGAAAAAGTGGGAGTATTTAGTAAAGATATTCCTAAAGATATATTAAGAGAGGCTAAAAATATTTTTGATGTAATAGAATATGATGAAATAAAAAGCAAAAAAAACTAAAAAGCATAAAAATTTTTAATTTTTTTCAAAAAAAGTGCAAAATTTAAAAAAATAATGATATAATATGTTTAGCATTTAAT
>Ga0247611_10001601_pt1 | contig 39966 bp, 31 predicted proteins | sample 177DNAGHGhighgp2_FD_192422 | JGI IMG/M metagenome (GOLD analysis project Ga0247611, IMG submission 192422) | Sheep rumen microbial communities from Palmerston North, Manawatu-Wanganui, New Zealand - 1770 DNA GHGhigh gp2 | ecosystem: Host-associated > Mammals > Digestive system > Stomach > Rumen... | reverse complement strand
CCATCCCTATCGATACGGTCTGCCGTATATGTCGCCTTTGTTTATGCATCGTTTTCGTCGTATGGAGTTTGAGATCGTGCATGCGCATTGTCCCTTCATCACGGGTGACCTGGCGTATTCGGCGGCGCAGAAGCAGCAGATACCGATGGTAGCCACTTTCCATTCCAAATACCGTCAGGACTTCGAGCATAACGTACCCTGCAAACCGGTTGTGGATTGGATGGTGAGACATATCATCCGATTCTTCGAGAAAGCAGACGAGGTATGGATCCCGCAGGCGGCAGTAGAGCCGACGCTGCGTGAGTACGGTTATACGGGTCATGTGGAGGTAGTGGAGAACGGCAATGATTTCTATACGCCGACGCCTATCATCGAGGCGATGCGCAAGGATATGCGCGAAGAATTAGGTGTACTGCCGGAGGAGACGATGTTGCTCTTTGTGGGTCAGCATATATGGGAGAAGAATATCGGTTTCATCCTTGACGCGCTGGCGCTGATCAAAGACAAACCCTTCCAGTTCTTCATGGTCGGTACGGGGTATGCGGTACGTGATATCAAACGCAAAGTGGGTGAATTAGGTCTTCAGGATAAAGTGACGCTGCTGGGTAATATCCATGACCGCGAACGATTGAAGAAGATCGATGCGGCGGCAGATCTGTTCCTTTTCCCATCCTTATACGACAATGCCCCGCTCGTGGTGCGTGAAGCGGCAGCGATGCATACGCCGGCGTTGATGCTGCAGGAGTCCACGGCGGCGGAGGTGATCAAAGCGGACATGAACGGTTTCCTCACGCCGAACGATGTGCAGCAGTATGCCGCCCGGATCGTCTATCTGATGCAGCATCCGGAGGTGGTGACCAAAGTGGGTAACAAAGCCTCGACGACTATCTCCCGCTCGTGGGAAAATGTGATAGAGGAGGTGATCCTTCGCTATCGGGATATACAAGAATCTTATAAACTGAAGCACGGCAAATGATAACGATGATCCTTTTGATGCTGTTGCAAACAGCAATGTTGGCCTTCAGTCAGGTGGCCCTGAAATTAGGCATGGAGGGCATGAAATGGGAGTGGAGTTGGTCCTTCATCTGGAATCATGTGATATTGAACGCATGGTTGATGATTGCCGTGGTGCTGATGATAGGCGCGAACCTGTTCTGGCTGTGGATGCTGCATAAATACCCCTTGTCGCAAGTCTATCCGCTGACGAGTCTGGGTTTCATCTTCGGCATGTTGTCCGGTTGGTTAATCTTCCATGAGCAGGTAGGTTTCTTACAGTGGTTCGGGGTAATGCTGGTAATCATCGGATGTATTTGTATAGCGCGCGTATGAGAGAGCAGATCAAAAATTGGTTAGCGGTCGGCAATCGGGCCAACTGGGTGGTGTGGGGTTTAATCACCCTGCTTATCTTCGGTCAGACCCTGCTGTTTGACTTTTTTGCCTTCCATGAGTTGGCGCTCCAACCGACGCCGCTGAACCGCTTTGCGATGATCCTGAGCAAACTGGCCGCCGCGATGCTCTTCGGTTCGGTGACCTTCCTGATGCGCGATAAAAGATGGCTCATCGTCCTCTCCGTAGCGATTGATACATGGTTCGTGGCGAACCTCATCTACATGCGTAATAACCATATCCTGCTCGATGCGGAGGCCTTTAACATGTCGGCGAACCTGAACGGTTACTTCTGGTCGGTGCTCATCTATATCGAGTGGGGTATAGACCTCCTCTTCTACGGCCTGACGGCGGTGTTCTGCTTGATCTATTTCTTCACGGTGCAGAGTAAGCGCTATTGGCAGGGCACTGTGATCGTGGTTGTGGCGGCGATAGGGTTTCATCTGCTGGCGGAGGTGCTGTATGTGAATAACAAGCAGAAACTCACCCACCAAAAGACTCAATACGATGCCATGCCCTTTATCCGCGAGCACCGCGAACCGGTGTACGGCACGCATTTCCCGACCACGGTGGCCAACACCAGCGTACTCTATTCGCCCCTTTATATCAGTTCGGATTATTACCTCATGGTCCATGATATCCAGCCTGACCGGCCCCTCACGCCGCATGACTACGCCGTGATGCGTTCGTTGGACCACGGGCAAGACACCGCGACGCTGGACGGACCGCTGATCATCGTGTTGCTGGAGAGTCTGGAGAACTGGGTGCTGACGCCTGAGATCATGCCGAACCTCTATCGGCTGACTACCAACGAGCATGTCTTCTACGCCAATAAGATCCATACGCAGATAGTAGGTGCGCCTTCGGCGGACGGACAGTTGATCGTGAACACAGGTCTGCTGCCGATCAATGCCGGCGGTACCTGCATGCACTATGCCGGGAATACGTACCCCGCTATCATGAAGCTCGCGCCGGATAGCGCGATATGCTTGTTGCCGCATGATACTTGCGTGTGGAACCAGACGCATATGTCTCCGGCGTACGGGTACGACTCGACGATCATCTACAGCGATATAGACACTATCCTGTTCCGTAAGTTGGACAGCCTGGTGGACCATGGGTACAAGTATATCCAATGTATCACGCAGTCAACGCATGCACCGTTTGTGAATGAGAAATACAGTTCGCTGGCTTTACCGAAAACGATGCCTTGGGTGATGTATAATTTCATCCGCGGTTTCAATGCCCTTGACGACGGTCTGGCGTATTTCATAGAGAAGATAGAGACCGATACGGCGCTGCAGAACTATACCATCGTCATCACCGGCGATCATCGTATCCTGCATCGCGAGAAACGGCAACAGATGCAACGTTATGCGGATCGTTGGCGCAATAAATACACGGATACCGACCATAAATGGATCGCTTCGCTCACCCCGATGGACGACTGCCTGCCGCTGATCATCTATTCGCCTAAGATCAGTAATAATCCCCATTATACGGAAGACTGCTACCAGATGGATATATACCCGACTTATCAGTCGCTCTTGGGGGTTGAGGACTATCGTTGGCACGGGTTCGGCATCAACCTGCTGGATGAACCGAATGATGTGTCCTGCGAAGGGTCGCAACAGAAACGCCCCATCACAGAGGATGAAGCGTTCCCGTTATCCGATCGTCTGATCCGGAATAATTATTTCCAGCGATAGCTTACTTGAACCGGTAGCCGATACAGAGACTGAGCGAGTGCGGATAGATCAACGCATTCGCTATTTCTGTACCCTTGTTCGAACTGTAGAAACCGGCTATATCCGACAAACTGATCTTGTATTGGATATTGATCTGCATGCCGAAGGTGCACTCGTATCCCACCGTAGCGCATACGCCGAAGTGGTTATTATGCAGGCTGTACAAGGAGGTGTAGCTGTATCCGTCTTTCTCCTGATCCGTCTCCTGCGTATCGCCCTGCGGTTCTCCGGTAGGCGTGATCTGCGCATTATCGGTACTCTTGTAGGTGCCGATATTGGACGCGAAGGTGAAATGGGTGAATATACCGCCGCCAAACTGTATGTAGCCTTGCTGCATATTACCGAACCGGCCTAAGAAATAGACAGGTATCTCCATACCGAAGGACCACAGACGGTCGTTCACCAGTTTGATCTCGTCGTCTTTTGCGGAGAAATAATTCTGGTGCGCAGTGAAAATGACCTGTGGTTGGATCGCAAAATGCTTGGTGAGGGCGAAATCGATGAATCCACCCAGTTCGGCACCTACGCGGCGATGTGAAGCCATCGTCTGATGGGCACGGGTGATGAGGAAATCACTCATGTTCACGCCGGCAAAGAGACCACCCGTCACTTTCTTGGGTAGTTTCTCCTGATCCAGCGAGTCAAGCATCGTCTCCGTATCCCATTTGACGATCGCTTCACCCGCGTTATTCATCGCATTAACGAACTTGCTCTCTTTCTTCTCCGACGCAGCAGTGCTGTTGGTCTTTTGTATCTCTTGTGCCTGTACTCCTGCGATCAGCAGAAGCAGCGTACTGATTAAAAAGATTCTTTTCATCGTTGTAGTGTTTAGAGGTGAATATTACAAGGCGAGACGGAAGGATATCTTCACGCCGTTTCGTCCCCAGGCGCCGATCTTACGACGCGCCATGATGGGTTGACCTGTTTCTTGATTAATCATTACATTACCGTCGGCGTCTCGTGCCGGGTACGGCAACTCATAGTCGTTATACAGGATACGACGGATATAATCGATACGAATGAACTTCAAGATATTCTCAAAGCCGGCATTGATCTCGATGTACGGCAGTTTGCCGATAGGCGAGGTAGAGGTACCGGACAAGAGATAACCGTTCTGGTCGAAAGTGGCTCCTTGCGGCAGAGCGTACAAACCGTCGCCGGCTTCGGTAGGCAGGAAGGGGTTGTTCTTCTTGGTCAAACCGCCGTAGATAGCTGCTACACCGATCACGCCGCGCAGTTTGAGTTTATTCAGACCCGGGATGCGGTTGATGAGCCAGCCTTTCATGTAATAGGTAGCATGGAGCGAGACATACTCATCCATGATGAACTCCATCGGTTTCATCAGGTTGAAGGCCCGCGTGGACATGAAGATACTTCCGCTGGTAGGCGGCATATAGAGATGGATAAACGGCACTTTCTGCCAAATCATACCGGTCTCTACACGCATATCGAGGTGACCGAAGGCGGAGAACCAGAATCGCTTGTCGAACATAAACTCCGTGCGGTTGTAGATAAAGCCGTCACCGCCGTTATGCCGGTCGTCCATGTAACCCACATAGTGCGTTAACTTGAAGGTAGGTGCGTCCTGGTCAATGATGAAGGTACTCTCCTTACCCATACGGTCGTAGGTAGCCCTGTTACCCGGCGAGTAGCGGATCTCGAATTGGCCTTCGTAGTTACGGAATGAGCGGATAGGAGAGCTCGCACAACTCCAGGTAGTATCCGTGCCGTTGATATGCTGCGTCCAGTCGATACGGTCGTAATTGAGCACACCCGCCGCTTCGTTATTATTGAACTCAAAGCGCGTACGGATGGACAGTTTATTGGCCCATTCCTTCATGTACTCCACATTGGTCTTGAATACATATTGGTAGTATCCCATCGTCGGTTTGCTGGTCGGGATACAAGCGAGGATGTTATCCCGCTCTACCACCTCCGTATTCAGACCCGGTTCTTCTACATCGTACTTACAGGTAAGCGACAGATGATTCCGTAAACCCGTATAAGGCGTCCATTCATGCGGTTCGAAGGTGTAGAGCACCGTTCCGCTGTATTTGGGGCGCAAGTCTTTCGTACCGAAAGCGACGTATCCGCGGAAGTACCATTGGTTATGTAACTTGGCCGTGGAGGCTCCACCGAAACGCAGACGGACGCCCTCCAGCATATTCCAGCTGATGAAACTGTATATCGGACCGATATCGAATTTACTGTCCCAATAATGCGAAGAGTGTTCGGTAGGGATATACTCGGTGGTGATGGCGTTCACGAAGAGCACCAGGCTGTTGAAGAGCGGCGTATGGGTAAACTCGTTCACCAGGTCTTGTACCGAACTCTCGTACCAACTCAGCGGTTCGGGACGCAGGTTTTCCCATTCTTTGGAACCTACATACTCAGCGGTGGTGTCATTGATCTGCGAGGTCTCATCGGACGAAGTAAAACTGGAGAAGACTTCCTTATCGATAGGCGTATCCAGATCCCATTCGGTATAGATCTTCGTTTGTCGAGCCAGCAGGCCTCGTTTGTTATTGAGGATATAGAACTTGGCATAGGTAGTCGTTCTGTCCGGTGCCCAAAGCCCGTCCTCCAGCTGCTTGTAACTATGCTCGATGGAGAAGTTACTTACGAAATTGAGGTTGATCTCCGGCGGGATATTGATGGCATATTTCTTGAGCCGGAAGGTGGAGTCATTCACGATATAGAGGTGACCCGTAAAACCGTAACTCTGGGAGTTAACCGGTACGAAAGCCAAGTCGATACAGGGGTATCCGTCCACCATGATCGTATCCATGATATAGTACTGGTAGAAAGTAGTCGCGATCGTGGAGTTGAGCGGGGAGACGAAGCGGTTGAAGAGTAACTGCATGTTATTGTCGTTGATCTCCACATCCTTGAAGACGGCATTGATGTTCTCCTGGAAGGAACCCGAACTGATCAAGTCCTCCAAACCGAAGGTGCGTTTTTTCTTAAGGATCTTCTTCTCACGGTGCGGTTTACGCTGGAAATACTCCTCGCTCAAATGTTCGCGGATACTGACCGTGATACTGGGATAAACACCCGTCGTATCAATGTATTTCTGCACGAAAAGGAAATTCTTCCAGAAGGGTTTGTTCCAGTTCACCTTCAAGTTATCCATCGAGAAAGACATACGGTGATAAGTCTGCGCCGTATAATGGTCGCTCGTCTTGACGCAGTGTTGCTCCTTATGGGCAATCACATTCTGGATCAACTCGACAGCCGGGTTACCTTTGCGTTTATAATCGCGTTTACGGTTCTTCGGTGTCACGACGATATCCTGCAAACCGTACACATCTGGGGTCATTTTGATCTTTACATTCTTACGGTTCTGTCCCTTACGCAGCGTCAGTAACTCCGTTTTGAAACCCACCATCTGGAAGTTCAGCGAGGTGTAACCTTGCGTATTACTGATGGTGAAATTACCGTCCATATCGGAGGTAGTACCCACTTCGGAAGGGATGACACCCTTGTTCGTGGTGGATTTGAGAAAGTAGATCTGGACGAAGGGCAGGGTCTCCCCCGTATCTCCGTCCACTACCACACCGGAAATACTCGTGCGCTGTGGATCTTCCTGTGCCCACACCATCCCGGCAAGGCACAACAGACTAATGATACTATATAATTTTATGTGTCGCATCGTGTTTATTTACGCGCTATATATTTGTAATACAATGATTCTTCGTAATCGTAATTGGTAAAATAGGTACGCCAGCCAAGGTCGATATCTTCGCAGTCTCTGCAGGAGAACTGCTTCATACTGCGTTCCGGCATGCCGGTCCACTTGAAGTTATACAACTCAAAAAGCGGGTAGGGTACATTGATGGCAATGCAGATGACGAGTGCCAACCATTTCTTATGCACTTTCTGCTTCACCTCCTCATTGATCAGGAAGCGGATGCAGTAAATAGTAAGCATAAAGAGTGCCGGCATCGAGTTTCCCATCACCCAGTCGTTGAACTTGCCGGCATGACCGAACGGGATGATGCACAGCAGAAAAAGGGTGATATAGAAGAAGTCGTCTTTCTTTGTCTCTTTCCAAATCAGCATGAAATAGATGCCGAACATAAAGAGGCAGAACGGCCAGTATGAGAGGGCGTAGAACTTCCAGTCCGTGACTAAATGCAACTTCATGTTACCCGTTGCATCCACCGACCAGCAGCCGATGAGGTAAGACAGCATCATCACGCCGATGAGGGCGCAGCATATATTCTGCCAGGAGAGGATGTCGAAATGGATCTTCTTCTCTTTGCAACAAGTGACGATATACTGACAAACGGCGTAGGAGACGAGGGTTACGAAAGCCCAGGCGCCGCATATCAAACCCGGCAGTACCCACATCGCGTATAACTTACGGTCGGCACGATGGGTGTATAAACCGATCAGACCCAGTACCGGAATCGTATATTGCGGCCACATCCATTTGAGGCATACCATCGTCGAACGGTACTGCAGGTACGGATAGGTGAACCAATGCGGGTAACCGAGGATCACATCTTTGTTGTACCAGAAGGTCAATAACTGCAGCGGAATCAGCATGCCGTAGAAACCAAGATAGATCACCAAAGCCCATACCTGTGCCTTGGTCGTCTTGGCATCGACGAGGAAGAGGATATTCAGGAAGAGCAACAGCATTCCGATCCAACCTACCACACCCATCGATAACTCACCTACAAGGGGACTACCGAAGATATTCCCTATGAAGCCCGGGAAGAGATACGAACCTAAGTAATAGGTCAGCAGACTCGGCGTCTGAGCGTCAGTATAGATCACCGGCCAAGGATAACGCGAGAGGTCTTGCACCACCGCTCCGTTGCGCACATAGTCGCCGAAAAGGTCGATATCAATCAATATACCACCGTATCCGATCAGTACCGCCAGAACGGCTGATATGCCCATTACGGACCAGATGACCTTACGCTCGATCGTCAAGGTCTGAGCGGCACTCTCCGCCTGAGACGAAGAGCGGTAGTAGAGATAGAACATCAGCAGCAAAAGCAGTCCGAACGGGATGGACAACAAGGGTCTGCACCATCCGCCTAAGAACAGGAAAACCGGCAGATAGCAGAACACCAGATTAGCCGTTATCACATGTTTGTATTGAATCGTCATGCTTTGGTTCGTTTAAAAGTGATGTATTTATTGAGCAGGAACTGAATGAGCGCTACCACCACGATGGAAATCAATTTACATACCAACTCGTTCATTTCGCCTACGGTCACCATCAGATAGAGCATCAGTTCGCTGATACCCAAACCAATCAAACCCACCGTGTAGAAAGACAAGAACCGCACGGTCGCTTTGTCTTTTACCTTGAAATTGAAGGACCTGTTCAGTACGAACGAGGTGAAGATACCGACGTGGATACTGATCACATTGGCCCACAGGTAGGGCATGATGTCGCATTCGCACAACACGGTATAAACCGCAAAATCCAAGGCAGCACAGAAACCGCCGATCAGTCCGTACAAAATCAAATTACGGAATTGGTTGTACAACTTGATAATGATTTCTTTCATATTATTCCTGTTCTTTTAAACTCTGTTCATGTATCAAATCAAAGAGTCGCAGCGCAAAATCAGTCTCTACATTGTGGCTTTCGACTTTCGACTTTATTCTTTCTACTATCTCCTGATATCGTTCGGGTTGGAGCGGCGCCACGCCATGCGCTTTCTTCCATTCTCCGATACGTTTGCTCACATCCATTCGTGCGGCGATCGTGTCCCATAAACGCTCATCCAATTCATCAATCTCTGCCCGTAGCCAATTCAGTTCTTCCGAACCGTCGGATGGGTAAAACACGCTAACGACACGCAAACGACACGCAATCGGATCGAGAGTATCTCGGAGGCAAGTCGGAGTAATCTGCTGGGCGTTATCAGATAAAGCCTCCTTCGGACAACAATGCACTTCGATCATTGCGCCATCCAATCCTAACTCTTCTACCTTACTCATCAGTACCGGTACCTGCGCGGCATCACCACTCATATGACTCGGGTCCAGCAACATCGGTATATCAGGTCGGGCCAAACGAACCTCGTGCGCCATCTTCCAACACGGTTGGTGATTACATCCGCGATGAATCGACATCACCTTCACTCCTGTTTTCTCCAGGCGCTCGATATTCCCGAGCCATAATCCTGCATCGGCATTGACAGGGTTTTTAATCAGGACCGCCTTCGGCTTATAACTGATGGCTGACAGCTGACGGCTGATAGCTTCTACAGCAATCGGATTTGCGGAGCTCCGTGCACCTATCCACAAATAGTCGATACCGGCCTTCAATGCGGCTTCCACATGTTCGGGTGTTGCCACTTCGGTTGCAACATCCATGCCAAACTGTTGTTTGACTTCGCTTAGCCATGCTAATGCTTCTTCACCTGCACCCTGATAGGTACGCGGACTCGTACGCGCCTTCCATACGCCCGCGCGAAAAATAAAAGGTACACCGAGTGCACGACTGACAGCCGCTAACTCCTTCGCCGTACGCAGTACCTGTTCCCGACTTTCGGCACTGCAGGGTCCTACTATGTAGATCGGATTAGTCAAAATTAACGCGTTCTTTCTCGATTACCAACGGCCGTTTGCGTACCTGCGTATGGATCGCTCCGATATATTCGCCTAAGATGCCGATGAAGATCAACTGTACGGCAGAGAAGAAGAACAGACCGATCACCAGCGGGGCATTACCCACTTGGAAACTATCCCAATAGCAGAGTTTATAGATGAAGTAGAACAGGGCTACCGCCAAACTCAGTGCCGCGATCGTAAAACCGATAAACACCGCCAGACGCAAAGGTACTTTGGAGTGGTTCACAAAACCCAACATCGCCATGTCGTATAACTTATAAAAGTTATTGGATGTCTTGCCGTGTTCGCGTTTGGGTTGGGTATAATAGACCGTAGCGATGTCCCCGCCGTACTCAGCCACAAACCCGCGCATATAGGGATACGGATCATCCGTAGCACGCAGCACATCGACAAAAGCCTTGTCGTACAGACCGAAACCCGTGAAGTTATCGATCATCGGTGTCTCGGACATCTTACGCACCAGCGTATAGAAGAGTTTGCGGATGCCATACATGATGGGGTTCTCCTTACTCTTGTTCTTCACGCCTACCACCACCTGGTGTCCTTCTTCCCATTTGGCCAAAAACTCAGGAATCAACTCAGGCGGGTCTTGCAGATCCGCTACCATCAGCATCACAGCATCTCCGTAACATTGCTTCAGGCCATAGAAAGGAGAACGGATATGACCGAAATTGGAGGCATTGACAATGATTTTGACATTCTTATCCTTCGCAGCGATACCTTTGAGAATCTCTACGGTCTTATCCTGCGAAGCATTATCAATAAATATATGCTCATAGGTATATTTATCCTTCAACGCTTCAAACTGCGCTTTTACTTGCTTGTACAACTCCTCCACATTACCTTCCTCATTGTAGCAAGGCGTCAAGATACTAATCTTTTTCATGGTTGTTATGATTAAATACAAATAATTTCTGATAAAAGAATGAGAACAAAGCGACGAAAGGTGTAGCTATCAAACCACTCCAATAGTCGTTCAGTCCAGCAAAGTGCGTAAGCAGGTAAATGATACCTACATTCAGGAGATACGCCAATATATAACACGACACAAAGCGGAAGAACAAACGGTTGTTGGGATTCTCAAACACCAAGACTCCGATGGTCTTGAAGTTAAATAGTACCCCTAACACATTTGAGATCAAGGTCGCCCACCAATAGGGCACTCCGATCCAGATCATCAGGCAGTACACTCCATAGCCGAAAGCGGTATTGAGTACACCGACCAATACAAATCGGATAAACCGGTTATCCACTTTATGCCATAATTCCTTAATCATTCGCCTTTATCCTTTATAGGTGCATTCCTCTTGTAACGCTTCGCTTACAAACGGCGCCATCTTCTCCAGCGGAGCCGAACTCATCTTACCCGTTTTCTTATCCATGATCGTAGCCGACTTCGGGAACAAGGTCTGCTCAGGATGCATATGTACCTCGCAGATCACCGGTCCTTCTGTCGCCAAAGTCTTAGCAATCACTTGCTGCAGTTTCTCGCCGTTCTCGCTGATACTCAGATACGGGATGCCATAAGCAGCAGCTATCTTCTCCAGGTTCGGACAGATCACACCGCTCGCCGGGTTACTACCGGTGAACTTGCCTCCAAAGAACGCTTTCTGTGTCGTCTTGATTGCCAAGTAACTCTCGTTCTCCAGAACGAATACTTTCAGCGGCATCTTATAGGTCAGCAAGGTCTGGAACTCCTGGATATTCATCTGCAGCGAACCGTCTCCTGTCACGAGAATAGTCTTGCCGTTCTCGTTGGCGGTTACCGCACCGATAGCTGCCGGTAAGTCGTACCCCATGGCTGCACAACCTTGGTTGGCAAACACACGCACGCCTTCTTTCACCTTCATCGCCTGATAGGTGCAGGTATAGGCTGTACCGTTACCGGTAACCACTACATCGCCGCTCTCCAGTTGTTTGAATAACTCATCGGCGAACTTATACGAGTTCGTATAGCCCGGCATGTCGGGGTTGTCATCAAAGAGGGTAGGTAACTTGCTCTCAATCGTTCTACCCCATTTCTTCCATGCCGCGAAGTCATAGGTCTTACCTTCCGTCTTCTCCAGCAAGGCATCGATCACATAACGTAAGTCGGCATGGATCGGAAGGTCGATCTTCAGCGTCGGTTTATGCATCTCTGCCTCATCGACATCCACCATCACTTTGTACGCCTTTGGTGCAAACAGATCATACGCATAACTCAGTTGACGCAGACTCAGACGCGTACCCAGAATGATCAACAGGTCGCTGTTCTGCGTCATGATATTGCCGATTCGGTCACCGCATATACCGGGTTTACCGAAACACAAAGGATGGTTATACCAAATGATATCGCTTCCGCTGATAGCCGTTACTACCGGCACATCCAGACGTTCCGCCAAAGTGATAAACTGCTTCTCCCGTTCAGCCAGACGCACACCGTTACCCACATAGATCACCGGACTCTTTGCCTTGGCTAATCGCTCCAACAGCTCATCCAACTGCTTGTTGATCTCAGCGTACGGCCACTTCTCCTCTTCCGGTACAAACGTACGCAGGTTCGTCTCATCGATCATCGCGGCCTGTACATCCAAGGGAATATCCAACCAAACCGGACCGGGACGACCGTTTAGCGCCAAGTACATCGCTTTGTCCAGTTCATAGAGAATCTCCGTCGGTTCGGTCACGGTCTTGGCATACTTCGTGATCGGTGTTACCACCGCTACAATATCTGCCTCCTGGTCACCTAACTGCCGCAAGGGAATGTCCGGATAGGTGTTCTTATAAGTCACGGTCTTGATCTGACCCGAGATATAAATAGCCGGTATCGAATCCAGATACTGACCCAACACACCCGTGATGGCATTCGTACCACCGGGGCCTGTTGTCACATTTGTCACGCACATCTTACCACTTGCACGGAAATAGCCTTCCTGCGCGATAGCCGATGCTTGTTCATGATGGTTGCAGATATAGGTCAGACCTTCCGTATGACCGATACTGTCGTTCAGGTGCATCGCACCACCACCTGTCACTAAGAAGCAATGACGGATACTGTGTTTCTCCACCAAGTGCTTAAAAATCAAATCAGATACTTTTATCATAGTGTTTATAAATTATTCGCTTTATGACGCTGTCAAAATCGTATTCGCTTAAGGCGCCTACTGCAGCCTTTGTCTTTTGCATATCCGGTTGCAAAGATACCAAGTGTGCCGGAACGACTGCTCCGTAATGGAGTTCGCTTGTGGTACCCGTTAGTTCCTTCATCCGTTCCACAAAATCTTTCAACGGGCGGGTGTCTTCCGAAGCGATTTGGTAGATCTCGCTCGTATAATCCTCCCGCTCTACGGCATAGTTACACAACGCGCTGATCTGCCGTGCTGCATCGTTCACATAGAGGAAATTCCAGTTCTGCGTGCAGGCACTCAGTTCCATCGGTTCGTTGCGCAGCATCTTATCTACACAACTCATCACTAAGGTCCAAGCATGGTCTGTCTCACCGAACAGGCTGAAGATACGCAAATGTAGGTACTTCATTCCTAATGCCGCTGCCAACTGCTTCCCCTCTTCCCACATATGCAACTTCGCTTTCCCGTATTCCGAGAACGGGGCACAAGGCATTTCTTCCTGTTGCGGCAATGTCGTACTTCCGTATTCCGCTTGCGAACCCGCCATCACAAACAACTTACAACCCATCTTGGCGGCTGCACGCATAGCATCTAAGGAGTAGGCTATGTTCTCGCGCTGCACCAGTGTGGCATCCCGTCCGTCATGACCCGTTCCACCCCATGCCAAGTGCACAAACACATCGGCGTTGTCGATCTTTGTATCCAAAGCGCCGTACTCATCCATCTGCGCAAAGACGGGTTTCACGCCTTGCGGAAGATGCGACAAACCCTGTGAACCCGGGCGACAGATAACGGTCACCTGATGTCCTTGTTGGAGAAGAGTCTGTACCAACTCAACGCCCAAAAAACTTGTTGCGCCTGTGATAAGATACCTCATGCCTGTTGTTTGTTAAGGACACCTCTTCCCGAATAAACGATGAAAAGGATCCAAAGTACAATAGTAAATATATTCGCTAATATTGGCGTCAGTGTGATGGGTGGGAACACCACCTGAATCGGATTCATAATAAGGCACAAGAGAATGCCGATCACATAATCGGTCTTTGTGCACTCCTCTTTGCTTAGGAAAAGCATCATCATCGGTATCAGATACAAACCGCAATAGAAAATCGAATGAGACGGATACATCATGATCACCATGGCAATCAAACCGATTTGTAACCATCTCCGCTTTTCCAAAAACGCCAGTATCAGGGAAACCAAGGTCAGAAGAGCAGTAAGTATTTTCGTGGTGACAGCCATACCACGTACTACGGAGTCCGCTATCGTACCCGGGTTCAGATAATTGACGGCAAACAGGATACCGTTACCCAAGGCGTGGATACCGAATTTATATTCGGTGGACGGCGTCAGATACAAGGCCGTGTACGTATAATAATTCTCTATCATACGCGGTACATTCGCCAAACCATGCTTGAAGAACAAGAACGGAACAAAAGTAAGTAGCAGTCCGGTCACGATACAGAAGGCGATATCCTTATAGCGCTTGTCTTGCAGCAGCAATATACCAAACAATACCGGATACACTTTTAGAACCGCCGCAAAGCATAAGCAGAACAGACCGAACCATCGCTTCCATCGGTCCTCCGTATCATAATACGCCAGGAAATAGTTCACACCTGCTGCGGCGATAAAAATCTCATTTCCCCGTTCGGTAGAGAAGAGAAAAATAGAGGTGAATAGCAGCAGGATCGTATTAAACGTCCGCCATCCTTTCTTGTTATTCAACCGGTATAAGGAGTCGAAGAAAAGGAAGAGCGACAGCAATAAGAAGAACAAGGCAGAGAAGACCGCAAAATTCGTATTCCAGCAGTCTTCCAAGGACATATTTGCATAATCGCAGAGCGGGGTGAACGGCATCAACAGCAGGTAAGCCAGCGGGAAATAGATACCGTTGAGTTCATTGAAATAGGGATCCCCGTCCACCAAGAACCGTTGGATATTGAAGAAATCGGCCATGAAATCATTACCGGATTCGAAGATCACATATTCCTGATGATTCAAGGGCTCGATAGGACATCCTCCTACTGCTAAGCCGATGAAGATAGTTACCAGAATAGCAAAAATAATGGATACGCGTTTGTTCAGTTTTTCCATACGCTTTTATTTGTTGCAAAATCGTTTAATCTCTTCTACGCAAAGGGCATACACCTCTTCGTGCTGATACCGTTTGTACCAGTCTGCCGTCAGCGAGATAGCTTCGGCGGTACTCAATCGCGGATGCCAATTGAGTCGTGTCTGCGCCTTCGTTATATCCAGCATCAGCAGGTTCGCCTCATGCGGGGCATTCGGATCGGTCTGGTCGAGCAGTTCACCGTGCCCCATCTCTTTGGTTAGCATCGTTGCTACTTCCCATACGGGCACAACCGCATCCATCTTCGGACCGAAGTTCCATCCTTCGCAGTACTCCGTGGGGTGATCCCATAATCTCTGCGCCAAGGTCAGGTAACCGCTCAGGGGTTCCAACACATGCTCCCATGGACGCACGGAGTGACGATTCCGGATCTTAATGGGTTCTCCCGCTTCGATAGCACGGATACAATCCGGGATGATACGGTCTTTCGCCCAATCACCACCTCCTATTACATTACCTGCTCGCACACTCGCGATCGTCTTACCGTGTTTGGCAAAAGCATCCGGATGCATAAAACTGCGTCTCCAACTGCTGATCGCTATCTCACATGCACCCTTACTGCTGCTATACGGATCGTACCCACCCATGGGTTCGTCCTCCGTATAGGCATGATTGGTCTCGCGGTTCTCGTAGCACTTGTCCGTCGTGATCATTACCGCCACCTTGGCTGCCTCGCAATGACGGAACGCTTCCATGATGTTAATTGTTCCCATCACATTAGTCTGCCAGGTGTCCACGGGTTCGTCATAACTCAACCGCACCAACGGTTGGGCGGCCAAGTGGAACACGATCTGCGGTTGGTAAGCTTCGAAGATACGTTGCATCACCGCTGCATCGCGGATGTCGGCACGGATATCCGCTTTGATTTTCTTACCGATACCGGAGAGCACAAAGTTATCTTTCTCCGTACCCGGTTCGAGTGCCACACCGATCACTTCGGCTCCCATCTCATGCAACCATATACTCAACCACGAACCCTTGAATCCCGTATGTCCGGTCACGAGCACGCGTTTGCCCTTATAGAAAGTATCCAAACTCATTTCTTACAAAACTCACGAATTGATTTGATCATCCAGTTCAGCATCTCGGGTTTCATGCCCGGGTAAACACCGATCCAGAAACCGTTATTCATCACAAAGTCGGTGTTCTTCAATTCACCTACCACGCGGTAGCCTTCGCCACTCTTCCGCATCTCGTCGAATGCCGGATGACGCAAGAGGTTGCCGGCAAACAGGTTACGCGTCTGGATCTTACGGCTCTCCAGATACTCGGTCAAGTCATTACGACTGAATCCGGCATCGGGACGAACGGCAATCAGGAAACCGAACCACGAGGGATTACTGTTCGCTTCGGGTTCCGGCATCATCAGTTGCGGCAGGTCCTTTAAGCCCTCATGCAGCGTAGCCCAGTTCTTACGACGTGCCTCTACGATACGGTCCAATTTCTCCAACTGTGCACATCCGATAGCTGCTTGCATGTCCGTGATCTTGAGGTTAAAACCAAAATGACTATACACATATTTATGGTCGTATCCCTGCGGCAGTTCACCGAACTTACCCGTGAAACGCATCTTACAGGTGTTATCCACACCACCTACACACCAGCAGTCACGACCCCAGTCGCGGAACGAGCGAACGATCTTATCCAGCAGCGGGTCATCGGTATAAACCGCACCGCCTTCACCCATCGTCATGTGGTGGGGTGGGTAGAAACTACTCGTACCGATATGTCCCCATGTACCCGTTTTCTTGGTCACACCATCGATGGTGTACTCTGAACCCAGGGCATCGCAGTTATCCTCGATCAACCATAACCCGTGCTTGTCGCAGAATGCCTTCACGGCTTTCAGGTTAAACGGATTACCCAAGGAGTGCGCCAACATCACCGCTTTCGTCTTGGGGCTATAGGCAGCCTCCAGTTGGGTCTCGTCGATATCGAACGAACTGGTCTTCACATCTACAAAAACCGGTACCGCACCGAACTGAATGATCGGATTGACGGTCGTCGGGAATCCGGCTGCTACCGTGATCACTTCATCCCCGCGCTTGATAGCCTTGTCACCCAACTTCGGGGAAGTCAGCGTGTAGAACGCCAAGAGATTCGCGGACGAACCCGAGTTTACCACCGCGCAGTATTTGACACCTAACCATTTTGCCAAACGGGTCTCGAACTTATGGGCCCACGGACCGGCGGTTAACCAGAAGTCCAAAGACGAGTCCACGAGATTCACCATCTCCTCATCGTCAAAATAACGTCCACCGTAGTTCACAAAGGTCTTGCCTTCTTCAAAAGCCGGTTTCTGCGCATGTACCTCACGGTAATATTCGCGTGTCAGTTCCAAAATCTGACTCTTCAATTCTTCTTTCTTAGACATATATCTCTAAACTTTAAACTTTCAACTTTAAACTTTAATCACCATTTCTTCCACGGTGCATTACCGCTCTTCCATAGTTTCTCCAGCATCTCTTTCTCACGGATGTTATCCATGCACTGCCAGAAACCCTCATGTACGAAGGACATCAACTCGCCCTGCTGTACCAATCGCTCCAGGGGTTCGCGTTCCAGCACGGTCTCATCGCCGTCAATCAGATCAAATACCGAAGGTTCAAACACCATGTACCCGGCATTGATAGGCGCACCGTCACTGATATTCTTCTCGCGGAAAGACTTCACGGCATTGTCGCCACCAATATTCAGTACGCCTTTGTCCTGTTTGAGTTTGACAGCGGTGAGGGTGGCTTTCTTTCCGTGCGACTTATGGAAAGCGATCAGCGCATTGATATCCACATCGCATACACCGTCGCCGTAAGTCATGAGGAAGGTCTCATTGCCTACATAAGGCTGGATACGTTTGATACGACCACCGGTCATCGTGTTCAGGCCCGTATCTACCACCGTCACTTTCCACGGCTCGGCATGGATCTGATGAATCGTGATCTCGTTCGTACCTTTGGTATAGTCAAACGTCACATCACTGGTCTGCAGGAAATAGTTCGCGAACCACATCTTGATGTACTCTTGCTTGTACCCTGCGCAGATGATAAACTCTGTATGCCCGTACGAGGCATACTCTTTCATGATGTGCCAAAGGATAGGCATCCCACCTATCTCAATCATCGGTTTCGGACGGAAGATACTCTCTTCACTGATTCGCGAACCGAATCCACCGGCTAATAGTACTACTTTCATATCGTTTTTTCTTTCAATCTTTCACTCTTTCACTCTTTCATTCCTTTAATTATCACATTGCAAATCTGCTCCACCTCTTCGAGGCTCAGATCATAGTACATCGGCAGTCGCACCAATGTATCGGCGTACCGGTCGCATTGCGGCAATGCGCGTCCGTCATGTTTGTCGGCATAATAAGTACTGCTATGCAGACTCAGGTAATGGAAAACCGCTAAGATGCCATGCTCTTTGAGGTGAGCAATGAACGCGGTACGCTTCTCCAAGGACGGGAAAGTCAGATAGAACATATGCGCGTTGTTGGTGGCATAGTCCGGAATATCCGGTAAGGCAAAGTATCCCTTATCCGCCAGCGGTTTGAGTAACTCATAATAGCGGTTCCATGACTGCTTGCGCTTGGCTTGTATCTCGTCGAGGTTCTCCAGTTGTGCCCAAAGGAAAGCGGCGTTGATCTCGGCGGGTAAGAAAGACGAACCCATATCCACCCATCCGTATTTGTTCACCTCGCCGCGGAAGAACTCGGCACGGTTGGTACCTTTCTCCCAAAGGATCTCGGCACGACGGATGAAGCGCTCGTCGTTCACCACCAGCAAACCGCCTTCACCACCGGCGGTGATGTTCTTCGTCTCATGAAAACTGAAGGCTGCCAGATGACCGATAGAACCCAACGGCTTTCGACTTTCCTCTTTCGACTTTCGACTGATATAGTAACTGTCTATCGCTTGTGCGGCATCTTCCACGACGATCAGGTCATGCTTCTTCGCTACTTCCATGATCGCGTCCATGTCGCATGCCACGCCCGCATAATGTACCGGCGCAATCACGCGCGTACGCGGAGTGATAAGGGACTCCAGCAAGGTGGCATCGATATTCGGATTACGCTGCATACTGTCCGCAAAAACAACTTTCGCACCTTCGCGCAAGAAAGCCAAGGCAGTACTGACAAAGGTATAACTGGGAATGATCACCTCATCGCCCGGTTGCAAGTTACACAGCATCGCGCACATCTCCAAGGCATCCGTGCCGGAAGTGGTTAAGAGACATTTCTTAAAACCATACCGGTCATGAAAGAACTGCTGACATTTCTTGGTGTACTCTCCATTACCACTCAACTTTCCGTTATACACGGCCTGATACATATAATGCGCCTCTTTGCCCACTAAATGAGGCTTGTTAAACGGAATCGTTATGTGTGTTGATGCGTTTTCCATAAATTGTTCAGATCGCGCGCTTTCAGTATTAATACGTCATTTGTAAGCGGAAAAGCATGTCGCCCGGGGTGAAGTTTTCCGGATAGGCATGGTCCGACATGGTGTAATAGATCTGCACATAACCCGGACCGACGGTATAATCCCAATGCTCGATATAGTCCCCGTGGTAAATCGTTTCCGGCAAGGCTACCTGATATCGGCTCTCCGTACTGGGATTGTACTCATGATGGATACTGAATTCGCCGTAGTTATAGATAGCATTCGTCAACTCCGGCAAATCAAAATGATAGTAGTACTGCTGCAGATCCTGCAGATACACCCAACCGTCCGCATAGGCGGGCAGATCGAAGGTGTCCTTCCGCATGGAAGGATCATTGGATTGACAGGCGGTGAGCACCACCATTACCAGCGCCAAAAGGCATATAAAAACTCGATTTCTCATAATAATATCAATTTTGGGCGCAAATTTACTACTTTTTTTGCACATATGCAAGAATTTGACGATAAAAATTAAATTTATTTAAATTTTTAAAGGAAAATGCTTGGTATTCGCTCAAAATAGCGAACATAAATTCGGGGGAATGCGTAGCAGGCGGAGTCCGAAAAAAATTGTAGTAATACAAATAAGAGCCTCACATTGGTGAGACCCTCCTTCCACGAGGCTTCCACCTGGTCCCAATGGATGCTCAATGGATGCTGAAAGGGTGCTCAATGGTTGCTTCTGCTACCCTGAACACCCTTTCATTACTTCTTATATCTTACCTTTTACCTCTTATCTACTCTATCTCCCGCCCTTCTTTCAGCGCCACACTCACTTCGTGCCGTACATAATCGCACAAGCGTCCATATGCCGGCTTTCCCCATTTACGCGCCTTACGCAATGTCTCATTATACTTCGCCTGCCATATAGCCCTCCGCTCCGGATCATGCAATATCGCCTTACTCTCCGCGATATAATTTCCAAAACTCTTGCATGTCGGATGAGCGGCTTTCTTTTTCTTCGTTTTCTTATTCAACTCCGGCTTTAGACACACCGCCGCCTCTGCGCCGTTGCCCGGTATATGCCGCGCATAATGTCTGCTATCCACATGCCCGCTCGCATCATCTAAAAGTGCTGTCCATTTAACTTTCATAATTCGCTCTAAATTTTCTGCAAAGATACAACTTTTTTCTCATATTTCCAAATTTTCGTCACCTATTTTATACAAAAAACTTCATTTTTCTTCATTTTCCCCTATTTTCCCCTTTCACCCACACAAAAAAGGACCAAGCATCGCTGCTTAGTCCTTAGAGAGATATCCGAGAAAGGAGGGATTATCTATAGTTATAGCATGTTTCACCGTCCGGGCAATAGAGGCAGACCGAGAAGCTGTTGTTGTTGGCATACGAGAAACGATTGAATGAGCCGTTGGAAAAAATCGCAACATAGTGAGAATTATTATTATCCCCAATATCCTTTGTCCAATAAATACCTGTATATCCTACATCTTTCGTGACACCGTTTTTATCCTTGTATCCGGCAGCAGGTAAGAAGATCTTATTGCCGTTCGTTTTGGAAGCAACCCAATAGCCATTCATACCATCATTGGTTCCCCATGTCCAAGTGCAATAATCCCATAGTTCTCCCCATATTTCCTTTGTAGGAAACCGTTCGTAGTAAGCGATGTTATCAAATAAATTATACGCCTCATTGAAGGTGTAGTATGCCGGTTGACCGTTTTTGAAGATATATTGGGTGGTCCATAGTCTTTCGGACGGCAAACCTAAGTCCACGTATCCCTCGGGAATCAAAGTCTTGAAGTGATAAAAGAAGATTTCACCGTCGCGATTCTTATCGGCATCAATCTTACAAATCGCTAAGCAATGTTCATAATTGGGAGCCAGCTCTTTGAAGTAGTTACCGGTAATGATGTTCCGTACATCACCTTCACTAATCGTAAAAATGCCTTTTTGACCAAGTATGTCCCAACTACCGGCATCCAGCTGAGCCCACTCAGCAAGTATGTCCTCTACATATTCCTCCTCCGACGAGCAGTCTCCTTGATTCAAAGCCGTTTCATATTTGTATTTCGGATAGATGTACCAGAAATAGTTCGCTTCCTGATCAAGTGGGGTGATAGTAAACGAAGCGTCTATTGCTGTAAGAGTGTTCACTTGAACGAAGAAGTCCTTCAGTTCCGGTGTATTGCCGCCGCAGGCAGCGAAACTGATCACGATTGCCACGAAGGCAAAGAAAGAGATGATTTTTTTCATAATCGGATTGATTAAAAATACAAATTTGGTGCAAAGATACGATTTTATTTGCACATATGCAAATTTTTTTGTACTTTTGCACGATTTTTGTGAAAAAGAAAGTGTATGAAGCATAGAAAATGGTTTTTTATAGCGTTGCTTTCCGGTAGTATGGTAGCGCAAGCGCAAATGCAGAATCCGGCGTATCTGGCGTATATCGATGCGTGGAAAGAGACAGCAGTAGCTAATCAGGCGGATTACGGTATTCCGGCCTCTATCATCATGGCGCAGGCCCTGTTGGAGTCGGCAGCCGGTAAGAGTGAGTTGGCGGTGAATGCCCGTAATCACTTTGGCATCAAATGCAACAGCGAATGGTTCGGTGGCGTCTATTATTACGACGACGACAGCAAAGGTGAGTGTTTCCGTCAGTACAGCGATGCAGCGGAGAGTTTCAAGGATCATGCTTTGTTCCTGCAGCGTCCCCGTTATGCGACCTGTTTTGAGATCGCGGTGCAGGACTATGAGGGCTGGGCAAGGCGGTTGAAAGAATGCGGTTACGCCACCGATCCCCGTTATGCTTCCAAGCTCATCAAATTGATTGAGGACTACCGCTTGGATACCTTGGCAACGGTGAGCGGTGAGCGGTTAGCGGTTAGTGGTGAGCGGTTAGCGGTTAGCGGTACAGAGAAGCGTCCGCTGAAAGCGGAAGTGGTGAAAAAAGCAGAGCCGATCAAGGTGATTGACCGTGATCCGGAACCGCCGTATGTAGCGCCGCTGACGGCAAAGGAAGAGAAAGAGCAGTTTATGTTGGCGCATCCCCAGCAGAAATGTAACGGGGTGGCCTATGTGACGGCGCGTGAGGGCGATACCTATGCCAATGTAGCCTTCCGGCTGAATGTACGCGAACGCGAGTTACGCGAACATAACGACGCCTTAGGACGCGAGTTGGAGACAGGCGACCGTATCTACCTCTCCGCCAAGAAAAAGAGCAGTACCAACACCTATGTATGGAGTCATCCGGGGCAGTCGTTTTGGCAGATGAGTCAGGAAGAAGGTGTGACGATGGATGCTATCCGGCAGTATAACGGTCTGGATCCGCAGGTTCGTACCTTCACCACGCGCCAACGTATCTATCTCCGTAAGGTGAAAGAGTGAAAGAGTGAAAGGGAGTACGGTAGATATCAGCGAAGCATTGGTCTCTTTCTTGCGGGAAAGCGGGTTGGAGCAATCGGTGCTGGATGTGCAGATCGAAGAGATATGGCCGCAAGTGATGGGTGAGACGGTAGCGAAGTTGACCCGCAGCATTGAGATGAAAAACGGCTTGTTGGTAGTACATATCAATTCCGCTGCCCTCAAGGCGCAGTTGTTTGAGAACCGATTTGAGTTGGTGCGCAAGTTGAATGAAGCGGTTGGTGCACCGGCGATAAAAGACTGCCGTATTTTGGGGTAAGGTGTAAGGTGTTTTATCCGGCGAACATAGAAGCGAAGATTGACTTCACGGTGATCCGTGAGGAGTTGTTGCGTCGCTGTGCGTCCCCTTTGGGAAGGGAACGGGTGGATGCGATGCAGATGGAGACGAGTTATGAGACCGTGAACCGTCTGCTGCTGCTTACCGACCAGATGCGGATGGCGCAATCCGATCCGATGCTGTCTTTCCCCCGCGGCGAGATTGCCGACATGCGGGAGGCGGTATCCCGCATTCGTATCGAGGGGCTATTTCTGGATGAGACCGAACTGGACAGTCTGCGTAAGACCCTGTCGTACGCCGTGGAGTTGGAAGCTTTCTTCGCGGGACTGGATGAGCAGCGCTATGCGATGCTCAAGGAAATAGGAACCCTAGGAGCCCTAGGAATCCTAGGAAATCTTGTCAAAGAGATAGATCGTATTCTTGATCGTTACGGTCGTTTGGCGGATAATGCTTCGCCGGAGTTACACCGTATCCGTCGGGAGTTGGCCAATGCGCAGGGGAGTGTGAGTAGGGCTTTGGCGGCTATTCTTCGTCAAGCGAAGACGGACGGATTGGTGGATGCCGATGCGGCGCCGACACTGCGGGAAGGACGCCTTGTCATCCCTGTTCCACCCGGATACAAACGCAAGATAGGCGGTATCGTGCATGATGAGTCAGCCACCGGTAAGACAGTCTATATCGAACCCCAACAGGTGGTGGATGCCAATAATCATATCCGGGAGTTGGAAGGTGCAGAACGGCGGGAACGGATCCGTATCTTGCAAGCCATCACGGACCAGTTACGTCCGAATACAGACGCTATTCTGCGTTCCCAGCGGATGTTGGCAGAGGTGGATTTTTTGAGTGCCAAAGTATCCTTGGCACAAACGCTCCATGCCATTCGTCCGGAGATACATGACAAGCCGATGTTAGATTGGTGCGAAGCGCGCCATCCGGTGTTATGGCTGCATTATGCGGCGCAGAACAAACCGGTAGTACCGCTCTCTATCCGTCTGCAGGCAGGGGAGAACCGCGTGCTTGTGATCAGCGGTCCGAATGCCGGCGGTAAATCGGTTTGTCTGAAGACGGTAGCGTTACTGCAATACATGCTGCAATGCGGTTTATTGGTACCGGTGAAGGAGCAGAGTAGGGCGGGTCTTTTCGAACAGATCATGATCGATATAGGTGACGAGCAGTCGATACAGGACGAGTTATCCACCTATTCGTCACACTTGCGTAACATGCGTGCGTTTGTGCGTCAGGCGGATGCACATACGCTTCTCCTTATAGATGAGATGGGTACAGGAACGGAACCCCTTATCGGTGGTGCGCTGGCTGAAGCGGTACTTAGGGAGTTGGTGCACAAAGGTGCTTTCGGCGTCATCACCACCCATTATACGAACCTCAAGCATTTTGCGGAACAGACACCGGAAGTGGTGAACGGCGCGATGCTGTACGACCGAGGTGCGATGAAACCGCTCTTTCAGTTATCGATCGGTCAAGCCGGCAGTTCGTTTGCAATCGAGATAGCCCGGCAGACCGGCTTAGGGGAGCATATCATCCAGTATGCGACGGAGTTGGTAGGCGAAGAGCATATCGATTATGACAAGCAGTTACAGGATATCGCCCGCGATAAGCGATACTGGGAGAATAAGCGCCAGGCTATTCGGCAGAAAGAGAAAGTGCTGGAAGAACGTATCGCCCAGTACGAAGAGCAGATGACGGGTATCAAGGCGAAGAAGAAAGAGATGCTGGAAGAGGCGCGTCAACAGGCTGCCGAACTGCTGCAGCAATCGAATGCCACCATCGAACGCACTATCCGCGAGATCAAAGAAGCCAAGGCGGACAAGGAGAAGACGAAAGTGGCGCGGGCTAAAGTTGAAAGTTTAAAGTTGAAAGTTGAAAGAAGCGGGAAAGTGGAGAAGCCGCAGAGTCCTCAGAAGAAGGTACTGAAGGACTTCAGGGATCTGAAGAGTCTGAAGGGAGAAGTGGCTGCTGCACCATCTTCGACGACCGTATCGATCGTGCGACAACGGACGCTCTCGTTCAACAGAACCTTGGACTTGCGCGGATGCAGAGCCGACGAAGCCTTAGAGCGGTTGATCGCCTATATGGACGATGCGCAGATGGTAGGAGCCGGAGAGGTGACGATCCTGCATGGAACGGGTACAGGTGCGTTGAAACAGTTGACGCGTGATTACTTGAATGACCTGAATCGTCAACGCCGCAAACGCGGTAAAGTAGCACTCGAATTCGGAGACGGCGATGTGAACCACGGTGGTGCAGGACTTACCGTGGTGCAGTTGTAGCGCACAGGGACCATACATACCGGCTTACGCGGTATAGCCACAGTATTCCGATCGGAAGAAGGAACAGAAAATCTTGTTTTTCCCACCACCATAACGGTAGTAAGAGACAGAGCAGCACGGTATAGTATATCGCGCGGAAGAGCGTCTTACTCTCTTCGTTAGGGATGAGTATGCGCATCAGCGGCCAGCGGTAGGCAGGCATGGAGAAACGCTCCAGACCGATGAGCAACGGATAGGAGACAAAAAGGAGGGCGTATAGCCACCATGCATGGTGCTCGAGCATCATGAAGGGCAGGTAACGCGAGAACACCAACCACCCGTACAGAAAGACATTATACCTGTTTCGCCAGCGATTGTAGAGGGCGAAGAGGAGGCACATTATCACAAGTGATAATGCGCAAAAGAGTGAAGGAGTGAAAGAGTGAAGGACTGAAAGACAGGCTGCGGCGATGAGCAGACGGGTAGCGATGATGGTCCATTTATGGGCAAAGAAATAACGGGTCTCGTTGTCGCTTAGTCGCAGCGAGGGTTGTTCTTCCCGCCGTACCGCCACTGTATCATTCATGATATAGCCCAACTCATAGAGCGAGAAAGTGGCGAATAAGACGAGCAGGTAGGTAAGTGCATCCAGCGAGGCATAGAAAGCCGTGGGTACGATATACAACAGCAACCATGACGCTACCTTCGGTACGGAGCGAAGGCGAACGCAATAGAGGTACGCAAAGGGTGTATAAAATGCGGCGTTAATATTTCTCTCTTCCTGTTTCAATGTAGGTGATATTGCTGTTCGTCGGTAGGAGGTGCTCCCATCGTGAACGGTTGTTATAAGTGATGACAGTCGCCTTTTTGGCTTGTCGGATAAGGGCTATATCGCTGAAGTTATCGGTGATGATATCAAAATCCGTATAGCGCCGGAGGATATCTTCTTTGTTGGGAAGCGCATGATAGGTATGCGCACCGATATGGTTAGCTACCGTCTCGGCAATCACATCCATCGTCTGGGAGACGAGGATGATCTCTTTACCTTCTATCATCTTCCATACGGGGGTTATCTTGCGGGGAAGGAGATAGTCGGTATAGAACTGCTCCGCTTGTGCCTGTTGTTGTTCGCGCGTGTAGCGGTTGAATCGCCGGATCGCCCGACTGCGTATGAGATCGCAGCGGAAGAGTTTGTACAAGAGCGAATTGAAACGGTTTCCCCGGATATGGAGGAAGTCATAGGTTGTATTGGAATAGAAGAGCGTCCAGCAGATGTCCACGAGGGTATAGTGTTGGTGTTGTGCGGCGAGCGTGCGGAGCAGTACTTGCTCGAACTGGCGGGCTTGGTACTGCCGAGAGAAGTGTTGTCGGGTTTCCGGATTGGTGTTTTGGCGGGTATATCCGTTCGCTTGCCATTGTGCGTATTGCTCGAGCAGGAAGGTCTTGATCTGCGCGGTGGTGGTAGCTGCCAGCCCTGCATTCGTCTCTGCTATCACCTGCGCCAGACATTCTTCATCGGAAGGCACACAGAGAACGGGTTTCTCCACACCGAGTGCTTCGAAGAACTTCGTGGTCATGATGCCGTGGGGTCCTTGGTCGCTACTCTTGCGGCTGGCGACGAGAACGATGCTGCTTTGGTGCAATACTTCCGGGACGGCATCGGTAGGAACAAAGGGATGGAAATGCATGAGGGTCTCCGTTCCGGTGGTTTTGGCCATCTGCATGACGCGTGCTTTGCCGGCTTCATCGGTGTACCAATCGACCGTCATGGGGGTGGGTAGAGTGCCCTCCTGCTGCATCTCTTGCAGGGCCCGGAAGAAGAGCGACGGATCTTGCAGCGCCGCATCGTAGATACGACCGGTATAGACGATACGGAAGGTATCGGTTTGGATGTTTTTGGGCGCAAACTGCTGTTCGTCAAATCCGTTGTATATCAGGTGTACATTCGTATTCCATCGGTGCAGGAAATCGACATGCCAGGGTGACACGGAACTGATGCTGTCGGCTTTGGTAAGGAACTTATTCCGGCGACGGATGTTGATCGTTCGGAAGAGTTGCTCCACCATGCGTAGATGCCATCTGCGGTGCGCCTGATATTGGTTGGTGGGTGTCTGTTCATCGATATCCCGCAGATCGATATGCAGCGGTATATGGTGCATTTGTGCCGCTTCATACGCTGCGCGAAGAGGGGTAGGGAGGAAAGTGCTGACCAGCACCAGGTCATACTGTTTGTTCGCTATATGGCGACGCAGTTGTTTGGCAAAGAAACGACTCTTCCAGTCGAAGAGAACGGTAGCCAACATCTTGAAGAACCAATCCAGGGGTCGATGCGTATAGACGGGAATCTCCGTGATGGGGTAGGCATGCGGGAAGGGAAGGGGTTCGAACTGCTCCGTATAAACCTCCACCAGCCAGCCTTGCGCCGTCAGATAATCGCATAAAGAACGCAACCGGGGGTTATAGGCCGGTTTGCCAAAAGCGTCTGCGACGACCAGAATACTATGTGTCTTATTGTTTGGCAAGATAGGTGATTAACTGTTGGTACAAGGATGCATGGTAGGTATCCGGCGTGAGGCGGCTGTTATGCCATAAGAGGCACAGATCCCCGTGATGCATCTTCACTTTTTCGATTATTCGCTCGCAGAGGAAAAACGCTTCCTCTTCATTCATGTCCATATATTTCTCCTCACTCAGCGTACAATCCATGATCATGAGCGGATGGAGGGTGAGGGGTGTGACTTTATAAGTCATGGGATTGATCCATCTCACGGCGCGGGTTGTTTGTATGCGGAACCCGGCTTCGTCGGCAAAACCCATGGTGAAGTCGTCCGTATAACCGGCTTTGATGAGTTCTTTCATATGCCGAATGGAGGACCTGAGATAATGGGTGCGATAGAGGGTACTAATAGGTTTGGACGGTAATTCCTGGTAGTAACTGCCGTGTACACCCAGTTTCGCGCCGCTCTCGAGTAAGACCTTTTTTAACCGTTTGAAATCTTTTCCGCGCAAGCAGTACTGCGGTGCGTCATACCCTTTGCCCCGTGTCTGTTTGACGAAATAAATGCTCTCGGCGTTCTTGACTTTCTTATCTTGTTCGATGAGCCAGGGGAAGGTATAATACGGATCGTTATGGATATCTCTGAGGGCCGCCCATACGGCTTTTTTCTCCCCGCGTTTGAGTCCGCTGACAGCTGCCCGCAAGGAGCGGTACCGGGTGACGGCATCGATGTCATGCGTCAGGTATATATGTCCGAAACCGGGTGCGGGAAGGGGAATATCGAGTGCTTTCATTAGCACCCGGGCATGTTCATCCAGCAGCGGAATCTGCATGCGGTTTTTGTGGCCCAAGATGGAGTATTTAGCCGCAAACCGGTCGTATTCATCCCGTTCGGTATTGAAGGTCTCTTCGGCGCGGGAGACGAAGAAGAAGGTATTATAGACGATATCCGTACGAATGACGGTTTTGCCTTTCGCGGGGTGCTCCACTTTCACATTACTCATATCCGGCAGTACGATACTATACCCCAATTTGCCGTTAGGTATAATGACGACGTCATGATCCTCCAACGCGGTCAGATCACTTGTGTAGGCTACCCGTTTGGCTGCTTCTTCGTCACCGTAGCACAGCCAGGTGAGGATGTAATCCACCAACTCTTTTAGTTTATCTGCTTTCATGATTTAACTTTCACTTAATATCTCCCATTCGTATAGTTTTTGCTCTATCTGATGTTTGATGGTTTCGTATTTCCGGAAGTTATCGGGTGTCTGGTTCTCGGGAGAAGCCAGCAGTTGTTCCATCTGCGCCTGTTGGGTCTCCAATGCTGCTATCTGTTCTTCCGTCTCGGCTATCTGCCGTTCTTTCTTGCGTTTCTCCGCTGCTGCGGCTTTTTGGGCGGCATAGTCGAGTTTAGAGGAAGAGTCCTTAAGGTCTTTAAGGTCCTTAGGGTCTTTAAGGTCTTTTTTCTCCAGTTCCTGGAGGGTGGCGATTTTCTTGGTTCGGAGGAAGTCGTAAATGCCACCGAGATGTTCGCGAACCAGTCCGCCACCGAATTCATAGACCTTGCTCACGATGCCGTCCAGGAAATCGCGGTCGTGACTGACGCAGATGAGTGTGCCGTTGAAGTCCTTGAGGGCCGCTTTGAGGACATCCTTGGAGGGCATGTCGAGGTGGTTGGTAGGTTCATCCAGGATAAGCAGGTTACAGGGTTCGAGCAATAAGCGTATCATCGCCAAACGACTTCGTTCGCCGCCGGAGAGCACTTTCACTTTCTTTTCGGACGCTTCGCCGCCGAACATAAAAGCACCGAGTATATCGCGAATCTTGGTGCGGATATCGCCTACGGCGACATAATCGATGGTATCAAAAACAGTCAGATTCTCGTCCAAAAGGGCTGCCTGGTTCTGCGCAAAATAGCCGATCTTGACATTATGGCCGATCTTGAGTGTACCGAGGTAATCGAGTTGTCCCATGATACACTTGACGAGGGTGGATTTACCTTCGCCGTTCTTGCCGACAAAGGCCACTTTCTCCCCGCGCTTGATGGTGAAGGTGACATCATGGAAGACGTTGTATGCACCGAAGTCTTTGCGCAGGTCTTCGATGATAAGCGGGTAGTCTCCGCTGCGGGGAGCAGGTGGGAACCGTAGGTTGAGTCGCGAGGTATCTTCCAAATCGACCTCCAGGCGTTCGAGTTTCTCAAGTTGTTTGATACGGCTCTGGACTTGGACCGCTTTGGTAGCTTTATACCGGAATCGCTCGATGAACTCTTCGGTATCAGCAATCATCTTCTGCTGGTTCTGATACGCGCGTACCTGCTGCTCATGGCGCTCTTTACGCAGTTCGACGAACTTGCTGTAGTTGACGTTGTAATCATAGATACGCCCGAGGGTGATCTCGATGGTGCGGTTACATACATTATCGATGAAGGCGCGGTCGTGACTGACCATGAGGACGGCCGAAGGACTGGTTTTCAGGAAATCTTCGAGCCACTGGATGGACTCGATGTCGAGGTGGTTAGTCGGTTCGTCGAGCAGCAGCAGATCGGGGTGGCGCAACAGGATCTTCGCCAATTCGATACGCATACGCCATCCTCCGGAGAACTCGCTGCAGGGCCTGTCAAAATCTTTGCGTTCGAACCCCAAACCAATAACCGTTCGATCCATTTCTGCCACAAAACGCGCTTCGTCTTCATGCGCCACGGTCATCACTTCGTCGCGTAAGGTGCGGTCATCCTGAAAGAGCATGACTTGCGGCAGGTAACCGATGGTCATGTCGGCTTCTTTGGCGATCCGTCCGGCAGTAGGTTGGTATTCCCCGGCAATGAGACGCAGCAGGGTGGTTTTTCCTGCCCCGTTCTTACCCACCAATGCGATGCGTTCCTTACGATTGATAAGGAATGTGATATCATCCAGTACGGGACGGGAGGAGAACTCCATGGATATGTGATCAACAGTTACCATTTATGCGTTGCTGTTTGCCGTTTGTTTATGGATGATATGCCAAAGGATATGGGTCAGGAGCGTCGCCAGAGCGATGTCGGCGCTTAGTAAGAGCCAACTATTCCAATCTCGTCCGATAAGTCCCAAGCCGATGAAAAGGAGGCTGATACCCAGTAGGACGCAGGTCGTTTGGATATGATTGAGTCCGGTGCGCAGCAGCAGATGATGGATATGATTGCGGTCGGCCTCGAACGGTGATTTACGATGGATGATACGCGTTATCGTGACGCGGATGGCATCGAAGAGGGGTACGGTGAAGATACAGAAGGCGACTGCGGGTGCCGCACTCATCTGCAGAGCTGTCGGGATGGTATGGTACGCATTGATCTCGCAGAAATGGAAGACAAAGATCGTGAGCAGATAGCCTAAGAGCAAGCTGCCGCTATCGCCCATGAAGATCTTATTGCGTTTGCCGAACACATTATAGATGAAGAACACGGCGAGTACCCCTATCATGATGATCGCCATATAGGACCATTCCGCTTCTCCTGCCCATCCGAAATAGAGGGCAAAGAAGAGGCAATAGAGGATGCCTAACCCGCTTGCCAAGCCGTCAATGCCGTCGATGAGATTGATGGCATTGATGATCGCGAGCAGGATCAGCAGGGAGAGCAGATAGCTGGGGATGATCCCTATCTGGTCGATGCCGAAGAGTCCGTGCAGATGGGTGATGCGTATGTCGGCAAAGCCGATGAGGGAGATACCGGCCAGGGTCTCACCCATCAGTTTGGCGGCAGGACGAAGGACCAGCACATCATCGATAAATCCGATCACCATGATGGCAAACAAGCCGATGAGGAGGAATTGGTTATTCTCTATCGGGTTGAAAAGGAGATAGGTCAGCATGAAGCTGAAGCAAATGTTCAAGCCGCCTATATTGGGGATCTCCCCTTCATGACTCATGCGTTTATTCGGGCGCACAACGAATCCTTTCTCTTTGGCCACACGCAGCACGATCGGCATAAACAGTATGCCGAACAGGAAACTGACCAAACCGATCAGATAGCTATGTTGCCCGATAAAAGCCTGCATTATTGCGGATCGAGTTGTTCGTATACAGAGTTCTTACTGATATACTCGGGTACGATTTTTTTCATGTAGGTAACCGTGGTGAAGGGTTTGTCGATCTGGCTTATCTCGATCAATTCATCCACTTGTTTGCTGACTTGCGCATAGTCGAACTCGCGTACGCGGGCGATCATGATCTTGCTGTTGCTGGTGGGTAGGGTCAACTCTTTCTGGTTGAGTAACTCTTCATAGAGTTTCTCACCCGGACGGAGACCGGTGAAGATGATCGGTATATCTTTTTCCGGGGTATATCCGGCCAAGCGAATCATATTCCGCGCCAGATCTACGATCTTGACGGGTTTACCCATGTCGAAGACGAATATCTCGCCGCCGTCGCCTAAGGTGCTGGCTTCCATGACGAGACAGCATGCCTCGGGAATGGTCATGAAATAACGGATTATATCCGGATGGGTGACGGTGACCGGTCCGCCTGCCGCGATCTGTTTGCGGAAATACGGGATGACCGAACCGTTCGAACCCAGCACATTGCCGAAGCGGGTGGTGATGAACTTGGTGCAGTTGGGATCTTTGGCATGCAGTTTCTTGAAGAGCGACTGCACATAGATCTCCGCGATACGCTTGCTGGCACCCATGATGTTGGTGGGGTTGACGGCCTTGTCGGTAGAGATCATGACGAAGCGTTGTACACCGTATTTGACGGCCATATCCGCCATGTTTTTGGTACCCAACACATTGGCTTGTATCGCTTCGTTGGGATAACTCTCCATGAGTGGTACATGTTTGTAAGCGGCGGCATGATAGACGATATCCGGTCGCATCTCTTTGAAGACCTGTTCGATTCGGGCGCGATTCCGCACATCGGCGATGATGGGGATGAAACGGGCATTCGGGAACTGGGTATGCAGATCGAGCGTGAGGTCATGCAACGGGCTCTCCGCCATCTCCAGCAGGATGGTCACTTGGGGTTCATAGCGTTGTACCTGGCGCACGAGTTCGCTACCTATACTACCGGCAGCACCGCTGATGAGCACCACTTTCTGATGCAGAATCTGCCGCACATTCTCGGTATTGATATCAATCTGCGGACGCTCAAGCAGGTCCTCGATATGGATGGAGTCGATACGGCCGATACGCTGGCTGTCCATATCATCGGTGTTGTCGAATTGGGTGAAATACGGCGTGGTGAGGATACGGACATTATGATCGATGAAGACCTGCAGATCCGTAGCGGGAGTGATCTCCCGCATCTTCATCGGCGAGACGATGACATGATGGATATTGCGTTTCTCCATCCATTCGAACAGGTCTTCATTCAGTGGCCGAACCGGTAAACCGGCCAGATCAAAGCCATGCTGTTCGTCTTTATCGGCGATAAAGCCCATCGGTCGATAGGGTGCATTACCGGAGGTGTTGAGCATCTTTGCGATCGCCAGACCGGCGGACTGCGTACCGTAGATCATCACACTCGGACTACTCTGACTGCGCTCCAGAAACTCGCTCATCGTTTTGACGCCTACGCGGAGGGTGAAGAGGAAGACGAACGAGAGGGGGACATACGCCACCAGCACGGCATTTAATATCGGGTGATCGTCCGTGAGATACTCCATGATACAGTTGAAGGCAATCAGTACACCGCCTACTGTGACATTGGACAGCAGCACTTTGATGGTATCGATGAAGGTCGAATACCGCAATATACCCGAATAGGTATGGAAGGCCCAGAAGCAGACGATCTGCATCAGCATGACGATGATATACTGGACACCGATCGGTACGGGCAGTTGTGCGATATCCACATAATGGAAGAAACCGCTACCGGCCCAAACGCTTAACCAAAAGGCGATGCTGCAAAGGAACAGGTCCAGCAATAACACACCCCAACGCGGGAGATAATTCATCTGCGGGATATGGGAGAACATATCCGATTTCATTACTTCTTTTATTGTCTCGTTTTTCATATGCTTATCAGTTGGGCAAGATACTTGCCTGTATAACTCTCTTGGCATCGTGCTATCTCTTCGGGCGTACCGGTGCAGACTATTTCTCCGCCTTCTTTGCCTCCTTCGGGCCCCAGGTCGATCACATGATCGGCAGCCAGTATGACGGCGGGGTTATGCTCGATGATGATGACGGTATGTCCTTTGCTGATGAGTCGGTTCAGCGCCTGGAGCAGCACTTCTATATCGCGGTGATGCAGTCCGGTGGTGGGTTCATCGAAGACATAGATCGTGGGGTTGTTCTCTTCTTGGGCGAGGAAGGATGCCAGTTTGACACGCTGACTCTCTCCGCCGGAGAGGGTACTGCTGCTTTGACCCAGTTGGACATACCCGATACCTACATCCTGCAGGGGTTTGAGTCGGCGCACTATCTTCGCGCATTCAGGATCTTCGCTGAAGAACTCCACAGCTTGGTTCACCGTCATGCAGAGGATGTCGTAAATCGACTTACCGCGATAGTGCACATCCAGGATGTCTTGTTTGAACCGCCGTCCGTGACATTGTTCGCACTCGAGCACCAGATCTGCCATGAATTGCATCTCGATGGTGATGGTTCCTTCGCCTTGACAGGTCTCGCATCGTCCGCCCGGGGTGTTGAAGGAGAAATGCGCAGGTGTGAGGCCTAACTGTTTGGCGAGCGGTTGATCGGCATAGAGACGCCGTATCTCATCGTAGGCCTTGAGGTAGGTGACGGGATTACTGCGGCTGGAACGGCTGAGCGGGTTCTGGTCCACAAACTCAATATCCCGCATCAGGTTCAAGCTGCCGTGCAGATGCCCGAAATCGCCGGTATGTTCCGCAAGCGCCCCTCCGTAATGTTTCTTGAGGGCAGGGTATAGCACTTTGCTCACGAGCGAACTCTTTCCGCTACCGCTCACACCGGTGACGACAGTCATCACATGCAGCGGGAAGCGTACGGTGAGATGCTTGAGGTTGTTTTCGCATGCCCCTTCCACCTCGATATAGTTATTCCAATGGCGTCGTTGGGTAGGGATAGTATAGGTGAACATCTCCGGTCGCGGTGCCCCTTCATAGACGATCTCTCCGCCATGACGACCGGCATCGGGGCCTATCTCGATGATATGATCAGCAGCGGCGATGATATCCTCGTCATGCTCCACGACCACGATCGTATTGCCTAAGTCCCGTAGTTCGCGCAGCACATGAATCAGTCGCTCCGTATCGCGGGGGTGCAGACCGATAGAGGGTTCGTCCAGCACATAGAGTGATCCCACCAGACTGCTGCCTAATGACTTGGCGAGGTTGATACGCTGACTCTCACCGCCGGAGAGCGTGTTACTTTGCCGATTGAGGGTGAGGTAACTCAGACCCACATCTTGCATGAATTGCAGACGACTGTCGATCTCTTTGAGCAACATCTCGGCCGCCATCCGCTCCGTATCGCTCAGTTCGATATGGCGGAACCATTCTTGGAGTTCCGACAACGGCATGGTGCACAGTTGTTGGATATTCTTCCCGCTCACAAAGACATACGCCGACTCTTGGCGCAGATGAAGACCGTGACAAACAGGACAGGTGGTCTTCCCTTTATAGCGCGCCAGCATCACTTTGTATTGCAGGCGGTTATACTGCTGACTCTCCAATTCATGGAAGAAGACATTCAGACCTCGGAAATATTCATTACCGGTCCATATCAGATGTTTCTGCTCTTGGGTGAGTGCATAGAAGGGCGTATGGATGGGGAAGTCGAATTTCGCGGCATTAAGAACCAGTTCTTCATGCCAGGGTAACATCCGTTCGTTTTGCCAGCAGGCGATAGCGCCTTCATACACCGATTTCGATTTGTCGGGAACCACCAGATCTTCGTCTATACCCATGACAACACCCACGCCTCGGCATTCGGGACATGCGCCTACCGGGCTGTTGAAGTCAAAGAGATGGTCACTGGGTTCGATAAACTGGATACCGTCGGCCTCGAATCGCTCGGAGAATATTTTCTCGCGATGATCCACCCATATGCGGCATTCGCCTTGTCCTTCGAAGAAAGCCGTCTGTACGCTGTCGGCAAAACGATTGCTCGTTGCTTGCTCATGATCGACGATGATACGATCGACGAGTAGGAAAGCCTCATGTCCTTCTACGAGTTGCCAAGTGGTGTCATCCAGGCGTACGGCGTCGCCGTCAATGAGTAATCGACTGAAACCCTGACTCATCCAAAGCGCTAACTGGTCCTGCATCGTCCGGCCTTCCGGCAGGATGATCGGACTGATGAGATAGAGGCGCGTACCGAGGGGTTGCTCTTCCATATAGCGCACCACATCGCGGATGGTATTTTTCTTCACCTCCTCTCCGCTCACGGGCGAGTAGGTATGACCTACGCGCGCGTATAGAAGTTTCAGATAGTCGTAAATCTCCGTGACGGTACCTACGGTAGAACGCGGATTGCGGCTCGTCACTTTCTGCTGGATAGCGATAGCAGGCGGGATGCCGTCTATCTTCTCTACCGAGGGTTTCTGCATACGCCCCATGAACTGGCGGGCGTAAGCGCTGAGGCTCTCCACATAGCGCCGCTGTCCTTCCGCATACAGGGTATCGAACGCTAACGAACTCTTGCCGCTACCGCTCACACCGGTTATAACCACGAGTTTATTGCGCGGTATATCTACCGTCACATGCTTGAGGTTATGGGTGTCTGCCCCTTCAATATGTATGAAATCCTCAATCTTCAATCTCCAATCTTCAATCTTCAATTTCTCATTACTTCATCGCCGCGATAGCTTCTTCTCTCAACTGCTGGAAGCGTATATCCGTGGTGTCCCGCATCGCCGCATTCAGTTTCGGTACGCGGATAGGCGTGCCGACGGTGATGAGGCTCGGATTGGTCAGATGATCCTTGTTGGCGGCGTATATATACGGCCAGTAGGCTTTGTTGCCGTAATACTTCTTGGCGATCCATGCCAGACGACTTCCTTCGGTGATCTGTTCGGTCAGCAATATCTCATCGAACAACCATTCCTCTGCGGCCGATTCGGCTGTTGTTACCGACATCTCTACTGCCGGCTCTTCGGATGTATTATCGGTCTGTACACTCAGTTCGGTCTTCTGAACGCTCTCTGACGGATTGACCAACTCATTGATCCATCCGCTCAACTGGCTGCGCAGGAAGAAATATCCGGCCAGCAGCAGCATCAGTAGCACCACCACACAGATGAGCGTATCGCGCATGAAATGGTATTTCTTTTTCGGCTTTTCCTCTGCCGGTGTGGGTTCTGCGACTGGTGCAGGTTCGGGCACAACGACCGGTTCTACGATAGGTGCAGGTTCCGGTTCTACGATAGGTGCAAGTTCCGGTTCTATGACAGGCTGTACCGGCTCGGCTTTCGGAGCCGCTTTGGGCTTTTTTCTTTCGACTTTTTTCTTTCGACTATCGACTTTGACATCCTGGCCCAATTCTCCCAAAAGATCTACGATCTCTTCGGCCTGTGCCCCGAGTTTCTTTAGGGGATCCACAACCTCTCCTTCATTCTTTAACTCTTTCACTCTTTCATTCTTTACCCCCTTCTCAACGAGTTCTCGAACTCCTGCTTCGGGCACAAAGGCGATCTTGTTATATCCCTCGATGGTGATTTGTTCGCCGGTGGTCACATTCACGCTCTTGCGCGGTGCTACGGCTTGCAGTTTGAAAGTTCCCAGACCGTTCACTTTGACCTGTTTATCGCTTTTCAGTGCAGCGGTGAGTTGCGTATTAAAGGCACTCAGAAACGCATTGGCTTCTTTCTCGCTCACTCCGGCGCGCGATGCTAAGGCGCGACGCAGTTCTGTCCAACTAAGTTTGTTATCTGCCATAGTTTAGATCTTTTTCAATTCGTCTTTCATGTTAGCTACCGGTTTAAAAACCAGTTGGTTTTTCTGCGGGATGACGCTGCGCTCACCCGTACGGGGATGAACGATCGTGCGCGCTTTGCGTGCTTTCACATCCAAAGTGCCCAGGCCTTGCAACTGGATGGATTTACCGGTCATCAGGTTCTCACGAACAATGGCATTCGTTGTACTGAGTAAGTGCTCAACATCTTTTTTCTTCATGCCTGCTGCATCTGATATCAGGCCGATTAAGTCTTTGGTTAACATATCTCTCCGTATAAATCAAATTCTTCTGCTTTGGTGATGCGAACATCATAGAAATGTCCGCTAACCGCTAACCGCTCACCGTTGACCGGTATCAACACTTCGCAATCTACCTCCGGGCTGTCATATTGCGTTCGTCCGATATAGTAATCGCCTTCTTGCCGATCGATGATGACGCGTTCGGTCTTACCCACGAGTTGCTGCATCATTTCGCCGCTTATCTGCTGCTGGATCGCCATCAGTTCTGCGGCCCGGGCGTCCTTTACTTCTTGCGGTATGTCGTCCGTATAATGCTTGTTGGCGTAGGTACCTTCTTCATCCGAATAGGCGAAGCATCCCATGCGCTCAAACCGCATCTCTTTTACCCATGCTTTGAGTGCCTCAAAATCTTCCTCTGTCTCACCCGGATGCCCCACTAACAGCGTTGTTCGGATACAAATGCCCGGTACTTTTTCCCGGATCTTGCGCAGCAGCGTATCCTGTTCGGCGCGTGTGATATGCCGCCGCATCAGGCCCAGCATATGGTCCGTGCAATGCTGCAAGGCGATATCGAGGTACTTGCATACATTCGTATGTCTGGCCATCACATCCAGTAGCTCCTCCGGAAAATCCGTGGGGTAGGCATAATGCAGTCGTATCCATTCCACGCCCGGCACTTGCGCTATCTCGTCAATCAGTTCCGGCAGCATATGCCGGTGCTCGAGGTCCAAACCGTAACTGCTCAGGTCCTGCGCGATGACATTCAGTTCCTTCACCCCTTGGTTCACCAGCCATCGAACCTCGTCCAGTATCTCCGCCTTCGGTCGACTCGTATGCCGACCGGTAATCAGCGGTATCGCGCAGTACGAGCACATCCGGTTGCATCCCTCGCTTATCTTGAGGTAGGCATAATGGGATGGGGTAGTGATCTTTCTTTCATACCTAGAACACCTAGGATCACTAGGACTACCTAGGTCGCCTAGCATGTGTTCAAAATCGAATTTCCCATAGTATGCATCCACCTCCGGCAATTCGGCCTCTAACTCTGCCCGGTATCGTTCGCTCAGGCAGCCCATTACAATCAGTTTGTGCAGTTTCTTTTTCTTCTTGCGCTCCGCCATCTGGAGAATCATGTTAATACTCTCCTCTTTGGCGTCGCCGATGAAACCGCAGGTGTTGATCACGCATATCTCCCCTTTGGGTTCCTCCGGATCATGCACGCATGTCCATCCGGCCGCCTCCAGCTGCCGCATCACGCGCTCTGCATCCACCAGATTCTTCGAGCACCCAAGCGTAATAAAATCTATGACCCCTTTAGTTCCCAAGATCGCAGTGGAATTTAAGTCGTACTAAGCGCACATGCATTTCATCGTAATAATCCTCGCCCAATTCCTCCATGGCCTTCTTGATGTTATCATCGTCGGCGTTCTTGAAATAGTCGTAGATATCGGCTTCTTCATCCGGGTCCACTACTTCTTTGATGAAGTAATTGATATTGATCTTCGTGCCGCTGAAGACGATGGCTTCTAATTCGTCCATCATCTCCTCCATCGACATGCCGTTGGATTCCGCCAGGTCATCCAGATCGACGCGTCGGTCGATAGCTTGAATGATCTGTTTCTTACGGGTCGATTTCTTGGCTACGGTACGGATCCGCATATCATCCGGACGGATGATCTCGTTCTCATCCACATATTCCTTAATCACGCGCAAGAACTCATCGCCATATCGCTTGGCTTTCGCCACACCCACACCCGGGATAAGCAGCAACTCCTCCATCGAGATGGGGTAGGTAGTGGCCATCGCTTCCAGACTCGGGTCCTGGAAGATGACGAATGGCGGTACATCGTTTTTCTTCGCTACCTTGCGGCGGATATCCTTTAGGATAGCATAGAGCACTTCATCTGCTGCGGCACAAGTAGCTCCGGCGCCCTCCATGATATCTTCATCCTCATCGTGTACCTCGATCGGCACTTCGAACTTACCAGGCTTGCGGATAAATTTCGTACCGTCTTTGGTGAGTTTCAGGTCGCC
>Ga0247611_10001600_pt1 | contig 39968 bp, 51 predicted proteins | sample 177DNAGHGhighgp2_FD_192422 | JGI IMG/M metagenome (GOLD analysis project Ga0247611, IMG submission 192422) | Sheep rumen microbial communities from Palmerston North, Manawatu-Wanganui, New Zealand - 1770 DNA GHGhigh gp2 | ecosystem: Host-associated > Mammals > Digestive system > Stomach > Rumen... | reverse complement strand
CTTCGAAAAAGCTCCGGGGGTTATATTTGGGAAAACATTCTGCGTTCTTTTAGTTGAGTCAGAGATTGCTTGTTGGCCTCTTCACCTTCGGCATGGGTGATTCTCCATTTGGTACCTCCTTTAATACCATAAAAAGTCCTGCTGTGCGCCAACAAAGTTATTTCTGACTCAACTAAAAGAACGTAAACTTACTCAGAAGGAGTCAGAAGTATGTCAGAAGAGCGTATAAGAGCCCCCGCGCGTACTGTAGAGGCTCGGGAGACACAGCTTATATCCTTGGCAATGGATGTCGCAGAGGAGCAATTACGTAATCGAACGGCATCTTCGCAGGTCATTACACATTATTTGAAGCTCGGTGCCGTTCGTGAGCAGCTGGAACTTGAGAAAGTCCGTGCCGAGATCGAGTTATCCAAGGCGAAAGTCAAGGCGATCGAAGCTGGCGAAGAAACTGAGAAGCGTTATCAGGAAGTTATCGATGCTTTTCGACGCTACACAATCGGGTCGGCATTTGACAGCTCCAACGAAGAGGAGTACGTCGATGATTAAGACATATTCCGAGCTGATTACGATTCCGACCTTTGAGGAGCGGTTCGAGTACTGCCAAACAGGTCAGCACGTCGGCAAGGAAACCTTCGGCGGCCACCGATATTTGAATCAACGTTTCTATAGCTCGCCAGAGTGGAAACGAATTCGCCGAAGTATCATTATTCGCGATAACGCAGACGACCTGGCAATGGACGGATACCCGATTGGCGGAGCAGTTTATATTCATCATTTGAATTCGATACAAGTGGAAGATTTGATCGAACGCAAGGACTGGGTTCTGCTTCCGGATTTCTTGGTTTGCACATCGTTTGAAACTCACCAGGCGCTTCACTACGGATACGAACCGACTCGAAAAGACTTCGCCGTCAGAACACCGAATGATACAGCTCCGTGGCTATTGGAGGATTGATATGGATAGTATACTTGTGACCATTAAGAAGATGCTCGGCCTCGATGCCAACTACAAAGTGTTTGATCAGGAGCTGATCGTGTTTATTAACACCGCGCTCATGATCCTTGAGCAGGTTGGCATTGGCACAGATGGCTTCAAGATCACCGGTGACGATGAAACCTGGGACATGTTTCTCACGGACATTGATCGCTATGAAGGCGCTAAGACGTACGTCTACATTCGTACCCGGCTTGCTTTTGATCCGCCGGCAAACGCCACACTGCATAAAGCGCTGGAGGATACCATGCGTGAATTGGAATGGCGGCTCAATGTAAAAGTAGAATGAAGCAGTTTACTTTTCACCTTTCATACGGTATAATGCTTTCATGAAAGGTGGTGCTCGTATGGTTACAGTAATTGTGACGCTTCTTATTATTGCCGCCATTATATACATGTTTAACGCGGTCGGTGATTGGTTTGTTCATAACTGGTACTATGTACTTGGTGCTGTGATTTTGGTTATGGTCGTATATGGCCAGATTATAAACGATTGGCCAATATTTGATGCAATTAGTGATCTTTTATATAGTATCCGTGAAAAAAGTTCAAAGGTTACCGTTAATGTCAGGCTTCATAAAGAGAGTACGCCGGATCAAGTTATTTCACGATTGATTCAAGAAGATCATGCTCTTACCGTTAAGGGTGCAAAGTGTCCAGCCTGCGGAGCTTATGCCAAGCATGGCATGACAAATTGCGAGTACTGCGGTACACGGTTAGAGTACAAGATTGAGGTTAATAAAGAGGGTGATGATCATTAATACGGATGTCATTATGCATCACGGCATTCCAGGGCAAAAGTGGGGGCAGCAGAACGGCCCTCCTTATCCTTTAAAGCCGGAACAGCACAGTGCAGCTGAAAGGAAAGCCGGCAGTCTGTCCTCAAGCAAGCCGCGGCCTAATGGTTCAGCTTTAAGGATTGTCAGCACAGGAGCAAAGAAAATCTCAGAGGCAATTCGCATGAGGAATCCTAAGCGAATGACCGACGACGAGCTGCGAAATCGTATTGCGCGGCTTAAGCAGGAAGCTGAGTACGATAGGCTTCGTGGCAAGAAGACTAAAGAACAAAAACTTGAAATTAAGATCGAATCTGGAAAAAGATTTGCATCCGCTTTCATGACAGCTCTTGGCAAGCGCGCTGGAGAGGCAGGTACCACGCTTGGGGATCTTGTTAGGAAAGCTGCTACACGTGAAAGTGAGCATAAAACGAAACTTGAGCGTCAGAAAGATAAAACGTCATACTATGAAGAGAAGCTCAAATCGCGCGAAGCTCGAAAGAAGTTTTACGATGCTATAAGAGCTGAGAAGAAGGAGAAGGAAGAAAAGAAAGCCAAGCGTGCAGAAGAAGCCGCCGCAAAACGTGTTGATGAACTTTTCGAGTCAATCAAGCAGATGCCATATTCTGATTTGGAAAATGTTTAATAACGGATGGGATGTCCATGCTTTCCAACACAGCAACTCCGAAATATTACGCGGAGTTCAGATACAAAGTTGAAACGGGTCAGATTCCGGTTTGCCATTGGGTTGCACTGGAGATGAACCGGATTGATCGCTTGATCGAGAATCCACGATACTACTACGATCCTGAGCCCGTAGAATGTTATATAAGATTTTGTGAGGCGGAGCTGACGTTGACGGATGGCTCGCCTCTTCATTTATTGGATTCATTCAAACTCTGGGCGGAAGAGTTGTACGGCTGGTATTATTTCATTACCAAATCTGTGTACACACGCTACAAAGATGGCCATGGTGGTCACTACGTAACAAAGCGTGTCAAGAAGCGTTTGATCAATAAACAATATCTGATCGTCGGTCGTGGCGCGGCGAAGACACTTTACGGCTCAACAAACCAGGCATATTGGCTCGTGTGCAATCTGGATTCGACACACCAGATCGCGACGGCTTATCGTATGGGCCAGGCAGATGAGGTTCTTGCGCCAATTAAGACGGCTATTGCACAGTCTCGTGGTCCTGTGTTTTCGTTTATGACAGAAGGCTCCATGCAGAACACGACGGGCTCCAGAGCGAAGCGACAAAAACTGGCTTCCACAAAGATCGGTGTTCAGAATTTCCTGACGAATTCCCGTTTGGAAACGAAGCCGATGCAGATCGATGCTTTACAGGGATTCCGTACTGCGATGAATACCGTGGACGAATGGCTGTCGACCGACATTCGTGAAGATCCGACGATTGCTATTGCTCAGGGCGCTGTCAAATGCAAGGACTGGCTGATTATCGCTACAAGCTCTGAAGGGACAGTCCGAAACGGCATCGGTGACACAATGAAGAAAGAGCTGATGGCGATTCTGAACGGTGATCAGGTAAATGATCATGTGAGCATCTGGTGGTATAAGCTGGACGACATCAAAGAGATCAACCGGCGTGACATGTGGGTCAAAGCAAATCCAAATCTCGGTTATACGGTCAGTTTCGAAGACTATGAGAACGAGCTGAACGAGGCCCAAGCAAATCCCGCAAAGAAGAACGAGATTCTTGCGAAGCGCTTTGGGTTACCGCTTGAGGGATTTACGTATTACTTTACTTACAACGAGATTCAGAAGCATCGTAGGAAAGATTACTGGAAGATGTCTTGCGCTTTGGGCGCTGACTTATCGCAGGGTGACGACTTCTGCGCGTTTACGTTCCTGTTTCCGCTGAAAGAAGGCTTTGGCGTTAAGTGCCGGGCTTATATTACGGAACGTACGTTATTTAGATTGCATTCTTCCGCGCGGGATAAGTACAACGAGTTCATTGATGAGGGAACGTTGATCGTTATGCCTGGATCGGTGCTTGATTTGATGAGTGTTTATGACGATCTCGATCAGCACATCCTTGATTGTGAGTACGATATTTCAGCTTTCGGCTATGACCCGTATAACGCGAAAGAGTTCGTAGAGCGTTGGGAACGGGAAAATGGCCCGTTTGGTATTACAAAGGTGATCCAGGGGCGAAAGACCGAAACCGTACCCCTTGGCGAATTGAAACAGCTGGCAGAAGACCGGCTGTTATTTTTTGATGAAGAATTGATGAGTGTGGCGATGGGAAACGCCGTCGTGATGGAAGACATTAACGGCAATCGTCAACTTGTCAAGAAACGACATGAGGATAAAATCGACCCGGTCAGCGCTATGATGGATGCATATGTGGCGTACAAGAGTTTTCAGGAGAATTTTGATTAAAGTGAGGTGAGGATTGTGAGCGAATTACAGCATTCTATAGAGATCGAAGGCTATTGGCGTGAAATGCCAAGTGGCAGAAAAGTATGGGTCAAGTCGTATAAAAGGACCGGGACGGCTCGAGAAGACGATCTTGCGTATAAAAGCAGCAACGTTAATGGCGCAAAGAAAAATATGAAGTATCGTGAAGAACGATTCAAGTGGACGCGGGATCCTTCAAAATATCATATGGCCTTCCGGAAAAAGAAAAAATACGAGCGGCACACGAGTACGCTACATCTGTGGCTGACTATAATAAGGCTATTGAAATAGCTGAAAAGTATAATCCCGCTTCTGTTGGAGATAAAATTCGTTATGCTGCCATTGACGTTTCTGAAGAAGTTCAGGTAGCTGTTGGCAATTTCGTAGAAGATGCAAAAGCGAATGTCGAGGATATTGTTACCGGAGCTGTAGATGCAGTTAAAGAAGTTGTAACCTCTGGCTGGAACGCAGTAAAGAGTTTCTTTAGTGGACTATTTGGAAGAAGGTAATGTTATATGCCCAAATTCTCTGACAGGCTGAAACATGCCTGGACGGCCTTTACGGCGCAGGATAGGCCGTTGGAACTAAAGAATCTTGGCCCGCCTTCCGGAGAGCCACCGGATAAGAGGCGTACAAAGTGGATGAATGAGCGGTCGATCATCACGGCAATTTACAACAGACTTGCTGTGGATGCGTCGACCGTTTCTATTTATCACGTGCGCGTGGACGAGAACGGAAACTACGTAGAACAGATTTCGGATGGTCTGAATGATGTGCTCTCGGTCGAGGCAAATATTGACCAGACGAGCACGGCGTTTTTCCGTGATCTCGTGTACTCGATGCTTGATGATGGCTATATTTGTGCTTTGCCGACAATGGCGACGAACAACCCGATGCTTTCTGATAGCTACGACATTCGTAAGCTTAGGCGTGGGCGTGTCGTGGAATGGTATCCGAATAATGTTGTTGTGGAATACTACGATGAGATTACCGGGTTAAAAGCGAGGCATGCTTATCCAAAGAAGATGATCGCCATCATTGAGAATCCATTCTACTCCGTCATGAATGCTCCGAACTCGACCTTGCAGCGTCTGATTCGGAAGCTTGCGATTCTTGACGCTGTGGACGAGCAGAGTGGCTCTGGAAAGCTGGACATGATTATTCAGCTTCCGTATGTGGTGAAGAGCCAGCAGAAGCGTGATGAAGCGGAGAAGCGCCGTAAAGATATTGAGCAGCAGTTGAACAGCTCTAAGCTTGGTATCGCTTATATCGACGGCACTGAACGTGTGATTCAGCTGAATCGTCCGGTGGAGAACAATCTGATGGCGCAGGTGGAGTATCTGACCAACTTGCTGTACAGTCAGTTGGGTATTACCACGGCCATTATGGATGGCACCGCAGATGAAAAAACCATGTTAAATTACTACAACCGTACGATTGGTCCAATCCTTGACGCGGTTGTAGATGAATTTAAGCGGAAGTTCTTGACCAAAACTGCCCGCACCCAGGGGCAGTCAATCAAGTATTTCCGGGATCCCTTCAAGCTGACTCCGATGACCAATCTGAGCGCGATTGCTGAAAGTCTGATAGGCAGTGGTGTTCTGACAAGTAACGAGATGCGTGCGATCCTCGGATACAAACCGAGCGCGGATCAAGGGGCAGACACGTTAATGCGCAGGAACACCAAGTATTCAGACTATCAGCAGCCTGGCGAAGAACCGCCGGCCGAGCCAATGGAGGAGTACGGACCGTACAACGAACCGCCAGAGGATGTTCAGCAAAGTGCTTTAATGCACCACGGCATCGTCGGTCAAAAGTGGGGTAAGAAAAATGGTCCGCCGTATCCATTGGATCAAAAGACTCACGATAGAGTTGTAAAGACCGGACTTGGAGATAAGCACTCCGACACGGAGACGCATAAGTACAGCAAGGATCACGGGAAGATCAGCAAAGAGGTTGCTATGGCTGCTCTCCATCTTCTGGCATTGGACCCGATAAATACGGCAACATACGCTCGAGCGGCGATTGCAAAGAAGAAGGAAGTTAAGTATGAAGCTGAACGCGAAAAGCTGCCAGTTGATCCTGAAACCGGCCTTCATCTGAAAGATCATGAGTATTCTGAGAAAGATGACATCGCGCGTGTAAATCCAGGATTCAATGACCTCAATGCCGATAGCAAAACAAATTGCCAGGCTTGTACGGCGACATACGAGATGCGCAAACGTGGCTATGACGTTACGGCAATGCGCTCAACTACCGGTTTGTATGATGATGAAGTCGGGCGATGGTTCAAGAAAGCAAAAATCGACAGTGTTCCTGGCGGGATCAATTCCACAAAGCCATACTCGTATGATGAATGGAAGGAAGCTAAGAAATCAGATCGTAAGGTCTTCTCGGCAAATGCCATTCAGCAGATGCTTGGATACGGCGAAGGCGCTCGTGGCATGTTGAACGTCGTATGGCGCAGCATGTATGGCATGGGGCATTCCGTATATTTTGAGGTTAAGAACTCAAAAGTGCGGATCATTGATGCTCAGAGCGGAGCAATATTTGAAGAGCCGACCAAATTCCTCAATCGGGCTTGTGGTGCGCTGACCGTCCGCCTTGACAATCTTGCGATCGATCCGGAAAACATTAAGGAGGTTTGTTTCTGATGCTTTTCGAGACACTCGATATCGCGGTTCAAGCATTTGAATACGCGAATCCGAAGCATACGGTGATCCGCGCTTGCGAGTATGAAGGGTATTACATCCTTCAGGCCTCCGAGACGCCGGATATGCCAGATCCCGCAGACAACCTGATTGCCATTCACAAAGCAGACGGCAAGATGTCTTTCTTTACCGTAAACGCCGGTAACATTGAGGAGTTCGGAGCCGTCTGGGAACGTGATGGCAAAGACTATTATAAAAGGGATGAAGAAGATGCCTGAACAAAAGAATTATGATTTCAGCGGTTGGGCAACGAAGTACAACATCAAATGCACCGACGGACGGACGATTATGCATGATGCGTTTAAAGACTGTGATGGGAAAAAAGTCCCGCTGGTCTGGAACCATCAGCATAATGATCCTTCTGCCGTAGTCGGCTATGCGGTGCTTGAGCACCGTGACGAAGGCATGTATACCTATGGCTACTTTAATGGCAGCGACATGGCCGGGTATGCCAAAGAGGACGTCGTGCATGGCGATGTAGACTCTCTGTCCATTTACGCGAACAAACTGAAACAGCAGGGCGGTAACGTGATTCATGGCAACATCCGTGAAGTCAGCTTGGTACTTGCGGGCGCGAATATTGGAGCATACATTGACAATATCGCGATGTCGCATAGCGCAGAAGATGAAGAGGACAGCGAAGCCATCATCTACGATACCGATGAAAAGATTATCCTGGCTCATTCGGATGAAGAACAGCCTGCTGAGCCAGCGTCTGAAGAGCCCGAGCCTGAGATTCAGCACGCCGATGAAGAGAAGCCTGCTGAAAAAGAACCCTCCGAGGAGAAAGGTGACAAAATGGCAGAGAACAATGAAACGGTTCAGGACGTATTCAATAGCCTGAACGACAAACAGAAGAAGGTCGTCTATTACATTATCGGCGAACTGATGAACCAGAAAAATGGAGGTAATGAAGAAATGAAGCACAATGCGTTTGAGAACGATACTCCCGAATTCACCGTGACCAAAGAAGATCGCGAGCGGATCATGGCTCGTGCGAAGACCCTGGGCAGCCTGAAAGAAGCTGTGACCGAAGCGATGGAAGAAGGCGGCGCCCTGTCTCATGCCGTGACCGATGACGATGGCAACACAGTTACTTACGGTATTGCGAATCTGGACTATCTGTTCCCGGATTACAAGGAGCTGAACAACGAGCCGGATTTTATCAAGCGGGACGACGACTGGGTCACCGTGTTCAACAACGGCGTTAAGAAGACCCCGTTCGCTCGTATCAAGACCACCCATGCGAACATTACGATGGACGAAGCCCGGGCCAAAGGTTATACGAAGGGCAACCGGAAAGCAGAGGAAGTCTTCCTGCTGCTCCGCCGTCAGGTGGATCCGCAGACCATCTACAAGAAGCAGAAGTTTGATCGCGATGACATCATTGATGTGTCCGATAACTTTAATGTGATCTCCTATGTCAAGGCTGAAATGCAGGACATGCTGAAGGAGGAGATTGCTCGTGCTTCTCTGATCGGCGATGGCCGTGGCGCTGAAGATCCTGACAAGATCTTCCCGAATCATATCAAGCCTATTTACACGGATGATGCTCTGTACACCATTCGTATTCCGGTGGAAGAAAAGAACACGCGGGAAGATACCGCCAAGGAAGCGCTTAAGCAGATCATCAGGAAGCGTAAGCTGTATAAGGGTTCTGGCAATCTGACTGCGTTTATGAGCGAAGACTGGCTGTCCGAATTCCTGCTGCTGGAGGACGGCTTCGGTCATCCGCTTTACAAGGACGAGGCGGAGCTTGCCCGTAAGATGCGTGTTCAGAAGATCGTGACGGTTCCGCTGCTCGAGGATCTGACCAATAACAATAAGGAATGCGTCTGCATCATGGTCGACCTGAAGGACTACACCTGGGGTTCCAATCGTCTTGGCGCTACCTCGTTCTTCGACGACTTCGATATCGACCTCAACCAGTACAAGTATCTGTACGAAACCCGTCTCAGCGGTATGCTGACCAAGCCTTACAGCGCGATGGTTGTCGAAATCGGCGGTGCTGAAGGCGCTACTGGCGCTACTGGTGAAACCTAATCGCATTTGAGTTGACGAGGTAATAAAATGAGAGCAGCGGTTTATTCTGGGACAAGAAATTTATATCCAGGTATGGTTACTGCGGCAAAATCATTGGTGCACAACAGTAATGTCGAGGAAGTATTCTTTTTGATAGAAGATGATAAGTTCCCAGAAGAATTGCCATCTCAGATTAAAACGATCAATGTCAGTGGGCAAGGATTCTTTCAAAAAACCGGAGCAAATTTCAAAACGTCTTTTACGTATATGTCGTTATTACGAGTGTGTTATACGAAATTGTTTCCTGACATTGACAAAATACTTCAACTTGATGTCGATACAGTTGTTGTGGATGATATCAGTGATCTGTGGGATATTGATCTTAAGAATAAGTGGTTTGCCGCTGTTGAAGAAACGCATTCGACGTATAAGCCGTTTGGGCCAAAGTATTACAATATTGGTGTAGCAATGTTTAATCTTGATCAAATTCGAAAAGATCAAGTTGATGAAAAATTGATACACTATTTGAATACTGTAACGACGCCTTACATTGATCAGGATGCGTGGAATCGATATGGCATTGGAAAAGATGTAAAACTTCCGTCCCGGTATAATGAATCGATCGTCACTGCTTATAGCGAGACTCCGGCGATCGTTCATTATGCCGGATTCAAGGACTGGCAAAACAGTGATCGAGTTCCAAGACGTGAATATCTTAAGAAATATCGAGACATGACGTGGAAGGAGGCTTTGAATGGCAAAGGTAATGATCGCGGTTCCAACATTTGAAACAATCTATCCGGATACATTCAAGGCCATCTATGATCTTGATAAAGGAGATAATGAAGTATCATTTGACTTTATTAGAGGTTATGACTGCGCAACAGCTCGCAATCGCATTGCTCAAAAGGCTCTCGATATGAAAGTTAATTATGTGTTAATGGTTGATAATGACGTAGTATTGCCCAAAGACGCTCTTATCAATTTACTTAGCCATAATGAAAACGTATGCCTTGGATATTATGCCCATCGTGGTGCCGATAACATTTATCACGGAAATACCTGTATTTGCAAACTTAGGGACGCTAATGGAAATGCGTATTTCAATTATCCTTTGGAATCTGAATACATAGCAGAAGAACTTCACTCTTTAGCAAGTAGTGGTACTTCTCTTATTCAGATTCACGGTGGCGGAATGGGGTGCGCACTTATTAAAACTGGCGTATTCAGGACTCTTAAGTATCCATGGTATGATTGGGTGAATTATGAGTCAAAAGGTGTGCTCTCAGAAGATTTATATTTCTGCGAGGCATGCCGAAAAGCCGGTATAAAGATCTATGCGGATACTCGTGTGAATTGCGGTCATATGCTTCGTCATGTGCAGTATTGTAATTGAATCGAGGAGTAGCTAATGGCAAGGTATTTCGGAAACGTAGGCTACGTCACCTATATGGAAACAGCGCCGAGCGTCCATAAGGAGCAGGTGACCGAGCGTCCGTATTATGGTGACGTACTTTCAATGAATCGACGGCTGGAGAAAGGCGAAGGGATCAACGATAACGTAGAAATCGGTAACCAGTTCAGCATTCTGGCCGATGCCTACGCTTATGAAAACTTCGCCAGCATCCGTTATATTACCTGGATGGGGCAACGCTGGAAAGTCTCAAAAGTGACGGTCCAGCGTCCCCGTCTTTTGATCGACATTGGGGGAGTATGGAATGGAAGGACGCCTGAGTCTTGACGAGCTTTTACGGGCAACGTTGGGCAATCGAGTTCATTATTATTTTCAGCCCCCAACCGGCTATCAAATTGAATACCCGGCGCTGATTTACCGACTCGACGGGTTTCAAGACATGCACAGTAATAATCGCGTGTATAATCGCAGGCATGCGTATTATTTACTGTTGATTCTGGATGAGCCTGACAATAGCTTGGCGGAAACGCTTGACGATCTTCCGTATTGCCATATGAGCAGGACACCGTATGTCAACGATAATCTCTATCATTATCCATTTACGATTTATTATTAAGGAGGACAATTATGTCTAAAATTGAGTGGGATCAGACTGGCGAACGTTTTTATCACAATGGCGTAAGCAATGGTGTGCTCTATCCTCAGAAAGCTGACGGCACTTATGATAATGGTGTCGCCTGGAACGGCCTGACCGGTGTCGACGAAAGCCCTGATGGCGGTGATACCAATGACTTGTGGGCCGATAACATTAAGTACGGTTCTCTCCGCGGCGCTGAAAACTTTAAGGGTTCTATCAGCGCATATCATTATCCTGATGAATTCAATGCTTGCGACGGCAAAGTGGTCACGCCCGAAGGCATTGTGATTGGTCAGCAGCGTCGTGAGCCCTTTGGCTTTGTGTACCGCACCGAAATCGGCAACGATACTGCGAGTGGCAGCGACGATGGCTACATCATTCATGTGGTTTGGAATGCCACCGTCAGCCCGTCTGATCGTAGCTATGAGACAATTAACGATAGTCCTGATGCGATTGAGTTCAGCTGGGACTTCGAGACCATTCCGGTTCCTGTGACCGGTATTAGCGGTGTCAAGCATCTTTCCACCATGGAGTTCAACAGCCTGAAACTGACTGCTGCTCAGATGACCGCGCTGAAGGACAAACTCTTTGGTACGAATGGCGAAGGTTCCAGCACTGGCACCGAACCGACTCTGCCCGATCCTGATACTCTGTATAGCCTGGTGGCCGCCGCTACTGGCGTTACTGGCGAAACCTGATGACCTTGCGAGAGGGCTCGTGTAGTGCGGGCCCTCTTTTTTACGTATAGAAAGGAGAACGTAAAATGCTTAAGCGCACTTTTAAGTACACTGATTTCGATGGGAACGAAGTTTCCGATGATTACTATTTCAATTTGACCAAGGCCGAAGTGATGGAGCTGGAGCTCAGCGCGTACGGCGGCCTGGAGACGCTGATCAAGCGCCTGATCGAAGAAAAGAATTCTGAACAGATTGTTCAGATCTTTAAGAAGATCATTCTGATGTCCGTGGGCGAAAAGAGCTACGACGGTAAGCGCTTTATCAAGAACGAAGAAATTCGTAATAACTTTTATCAGACAGAGGCATACTCCCAGCTCTTTGTGGAGTTGGTTACAGATGCTGACAAAGCGAACGAGTTCCTGCGCGGCGTTGTACCGCAGGTGCAGGCTCCGGCTGTTGTGCCAGCTACATAAAATGACAGAAAGGAGGTCGGAGAATGCTTTCAATTACCGTTCCGGGCATGGAATACTATAACGAGCAGACGGAAACGTTCGAGACGAAGCCTGATATGGTGTTGCAGTTGGAGCACTCTCTGATTTCCTTGTCAAAATGGGAGTCGAAATGGAAAAAGTCGTTTCTATCATCTTCAAATTTGACTCCCGAGCAGTTGATTGATTATGTCCGTTGCATGACCATCAACAAAATCAGCGATGAAACCGTGTACGCAAGGCTTACCGCGGAAAACTTTATTAAGATTCGGACTTACATTGACGACCCCATGACCGCCACCACAATCAATCGCCAGAACAAGCGGCCTTCCAGAAAGATCGTGACTTCTGAGCAAATCTATGGGTGGATGGTCGGCCTCGGCATTCCGTTCGAGTGCGAGAAATGGCATTTGAGCCGTCTTTTGATGCTGATTGAGGTATGCAGCATCCAGCAGAACGGTGGCACCAACAAAAAGATGAGCCCGAATGAACGTGCGCAGTGGCAGGCTTTGACGAACGCAAAACGCCGTGCAAAGACGGGATCGAGAGGTTGATATGAAACCGATTGTAAGTTACAGGCAGCGCGGCGATTTTCAGAAGACGGAAAAATTCTTGCATAGTCTTCGTGAACGCTGGAATCGGGCGAAGTTGGATTATTATGGACGCCTTGGAGTACGTGCGCTCAGTGAGGCCACGCCCAAGGACACCGGCAAAACAGCGGATTCATGGAGCTATGAGATCGTTGAGACAAAAGGCCGCACATCGATCTACTGGCGTAATAGCAATGTAGTTGATGGCTGGGCTAATATCGCGATCCTGATTCAGTATGGGCATGCAACCAGAAACGGCGGTTGGGTCGAAGGACGAGATTACATCAATCCCGCGATTCAGCCGATTTTTGATCAAATGGCGGATGAAATCTGGAAGGAGGTGGTCACTGGATGACGGAAGTTGATCAGAGAATCGTTGCGATGCACTTTGATAACAAGCAGTTTGAAAAAGGTGCAAAAGAAACGATTGAAACCCTGGAGCAGCTTCGTGAAAGTCTGGAGCTGGAGGAGTCGGCGGAAAGTTTGAATACCCTGGCCGAGTCAGCTAAAGATTTGGATTTTGATCAGGCGGCGAAAAGCGCGACGAAGCTGCACGAAGCCCTTTCCGTTGTGCAGAAGATTGCCTCCAAGACTTTTTCGGTGGCTACGTTTCCGATCCGTGCGCTCGGCAACGCGCTTGGTGGCCTGGCTAAGGATGTCCGTAAGTGGTTTGGCATCGACTTGGCACGCAATATCGAGCAGGCGGCCACATCGGCCATTAAGTCCTTGACAATCGATCCTCTCTCTACCGGTTGGAACGAGTATGAGATGAAGATGGACTCTGTCAAGACGATTATGACGGGTACGTCGAAAGAGTTTGCAACTTTATCGGATGATGAACATCTTGGCAAAGTTAAATCTACGCTTGAAGAGCTGAACCGTTATGCTGACGAAACCATTTACAGCTTCAAAGACATGACTGCCAGCATTGGTAAGTTCACAAACGCTGGTGTGCATCTCGACGTAGCTGCGAAGTCAATGATGGGCATCAGCAACCTTGCGGCTCAGGCGGGCCAAGGCGTTCAGCAGGCCAACATGGCCATGTACAACTTTTCTCAGTCGCTGTCAATGGGCTATGTAGAAGCTCGTGACTGGCGTTCGATCGAAAACGCGAACATGGCGACCCTTGACTTTAAGGAGACGCTGGTCGACATCGGCGTTCTGATGGGGACACTGCAGAAAGATTCTAAGGGCGTCATTAAGACGAATGTTAAGGGGCAAAAGAAAGTTGCCGTAACAGCTGAAGGGATTCGCGATAGTCTTCAGTATCGTTGGCTGACGAGCGATGTGCTGACCACTGCTCTTGAGATTTATTCGGGCGAAATGAGCATCGAGCAAATTATGGAGCGTCTTCCTGGTTTGACGGAAGAGCAGGCGCAGGCATTATATCAAGTCGGCCAGGAAGCGAAAGAGGCCGCAACGCAGGTTCGTACCTTCAGCAAGATGTTCGACGCTTTGAAGGAAGCTGCTCAGTCCGGTTGGGCAACAAGTTGGGAGCTCATATTTGGCGACTTGAATGAAGCAACCACCCTGTGGACGTCAATTAACGACCGCATCAGCGCTGTGCTGAACGACATGGCCGAGACCCGGAACAATATTCTGCTCGGTTGGCGCGGAATGACCAAAGACAAGGATGGCAACCTCATCAAAGTCTCTGATTACGACGGCCGTCAGGATCTGATCGACAGTTTGATGAAAGTCTTTGATATTGTCGATCATATTTGCCATGCGATTTCAGTCGCTTGGGAATCCGTATTCGGCAAATTCGGTTCGGAGCAGCTGATCAGTGCTACAAAAGCTTTCTCCGGATTCATTTCGCAGATTGCTGCTTGGATCGGTACGTTTGATGATCCTGCGTCCGGTGCGAACAAGCTGGCAAAGATTTTGAAGGGCTTGTTCTCCATCATCAAGGTACTTTGGAACATCACAAAAGGCTTCGCGACGACAATCAAGAAAATTGTGATGCCGGTACTTGACACGTTGATTGACATGTTCGCTCTTCTTGGAGAGCTGATCTATGATCTTGTAAATGGCCAGGAAGTCAGTGATCTGGGGGGAAGGTTTGTCAAGTCGTTCGCAGTGCTCTGGGAAAATATCAAGAAGGGCTTTGCCGACGGTTTCAGTTATATTAAAGACAGCGTTCTGAAACTTTTTGGCATCAATACTGAAGAAATTGGCAGGAAGATCGAAGAAGCCGGCGGACTTCATGAGATTATTAAAAATACGTTCAAATCCATTCTTGATACGTTGGTTGAATGGGTCAACTACGTAATGAGCGGAAAAGCCTTTGAAGATCTGAAGAAATGGTTCTCGGATAACTGGAAAGCGATTGAAGAGGCCATCCTCGGCAAAGAGGTCTGGAATTATAAGACAGGTAAGACAACCCGTTCTACTCCTTTTGGCCGAATGGTCTTTGATCTGATCGCGGGCTTTGATTCCGCGATCGAGTCGATTAAGAGCGGTGAAATCCTATCGCGTATTCAGGCGAAATTTACCGAAATCTACGAAGGTATCAAGAAGTTCTTCGTCGGTGAAGATATTCAGACAAACATTGAAAACGACCTCGGAACCGGTTTTATAACGGCGCATAAAGCTGGGCTGTTTGATCGGCTGTTGGAGCCACTTAAAAGTGGTTGGCAAAATGTGGTTGACTGGTTTGCTCAAATGGCAGAAGACGTCAACGGTTTGCTATCAGAACTTGGTTTCGATGAATTTCGTACTCGTGTAACAGAAACGTTCAATGGTATTATTGCACTTTTCACAGGTGAAGATAAGCAGACTAATATTGAGAACGATCTTGGAACTGGTCTGGTGTCCGTGCATACAGCAGGGTTGTTTGACCGAGTTGCATCGGCCCTTTCTTCCTCATGGTCAAAGGTCTCAACGTGGTTTGTTCAGGTGAACAAAGATGTGCACGAGTTTACCGATAATGTAAGTTCGTGGACTGGTTGGGAAGCGATCTCTGAATTCTTCTCTGGCGTATGGTCTTCGATCAGTGGCTGGTGGGAAGAGCATCGACCCGACGAGGGTACGTGGCCTGCGATTAAACGCTGGTTTACTCGCGTGCATCAAACGGTATCCTTATTCATTCAGCGTGTTGGTTCGTGGACTGGTTGGGAAGCGATCTCTGAATTCTTCTCTGGCGTATGGTCTTCGATCAGTGGCTGGTGGGAAGAGCATCGACCCGATGAGGGTACGTGGCCTGCGATTAAACGCTGGTTTACTCGTGTGCATCAAACGGTATCATTATTCATCCAGCGTGTTGGTTCGTGGTCTGGTTGGGAAACGATCTCCAATTTCTTTTCTGGCGTATGGTCTGCGATCAGTGGCTGGTGGGAAGAGCATCGACCCGATGAGGGAACGTGGCCTGCGATTAAACAATGGTTTGTCGATCTTTGGACCACCATTTCTAATTTCTTTACGAAGCAGCCTGAGGAATCCGGGGAGGAAAGTGCGTTCTCGAAATTCGTCGGCGGCATCTGGACTGAAATTCAGCGTTTAAGCACGGAGTTTAGTCAGTCTCCGTTTGTGCAAACGCTCGGGACATTTTTGACGAATCTTTGGAATGTTATTTCAGGGTTCTTGACAAACGTGGACGAAGAGACTGGCCAAACGCCGCTGTCTTCGATGCTGACGACTATTTACAGTGATGTCACTTCGTTCATGGGCGACCTTGATAAGATGACAATGCTGGAGTCATTGACCACAAAGATGACTGAACTTTGGAATTCCATTGCAGACATCTTGTTTCCGTGGCGAAATTCCGGCAAGATCGGTCCTGAAAATAACGCTGCAAGTGGGCCGGAAACAAAGTCTGGCTCCTTGATTTCAAATGCTGCTGGGACACTTGTACAAGAATGGAGCGATCATAAAGAAGAGGTATTGTCGGTAACTGGAGAGATTTCTGGCACGTTCAGCGCAGCGTCAGAGTCTTTGAAGTCTACAAGCTCTTTGCTGGACGAGATTAAAAGATTTGTTGAAGAGATTCGAGCAAAGCTGGGCGAGATCAATTTCGGAGAATCTGTATCTCGGGTGTTTGATTCAATATCGACGGCCTTCAACAACTTTGTTACCAATCTTCCAGATAACGCAGTTATCACAAGTATTTCTACGTTCTTCACAACTTTGACTACGGATTTAAGTGGCCTTATTAATTCGGTTATAGAAAAAGTAAACACCACTGGCACCAATGGCTCATCCGTTTCGCCTTTGCTGGAGGCTGTAACCGGCTTCATTAATGGCGTAAGAACATTTTTCACGGATGTTCTAACCGAGTTCAATGCATTCAAAGAAGACATCAAGGAAAAATGGGAGAATTCGCCATTAAAGAGTTTTCTTGACAATGTCAATCTTATATTTGGCGCGCTTGGCGATCTTGTCGGAACGGTAGTGAAATTTGCGACAGATTTCGCCGCTTCAGGCGTTGGAACCGTACTTGCAACAACGGCTTTTGTAGGCATTGTTTCCATCATCCACGATATTCTTGGCTTTGTCAAGGAAGGTCGAAAGATTTTGAAAATAGCCAAGAATCAATCGATTTTAAGTACGCTTCCGACAACAATTCTGATGATTGCCGGGTCCATTTGGCTGATTGTAGATGCTCTAAAAACACTCGGCACGATGACGCAAGAAGAATTTGATACTGGCTTAGGACGTTTCCTTGGTGCAGGGCTTGCATTCTTCCTTTTGTTCACGCTTATTAAAGTAGTAACGAAAATCACCGAGGCAACTAAAGCTGCTAACAGTGCACTCGGTGGGTCGATGACTGGTAAAGAGAAGATCCTGAACAATCTTGGTCAAAGAATTATTATGTTTGCCGGTTTCTTCTTCTTGATCAGATATGCGTTGCCCGATTTGATCAAATCATTGAATGGCGCGCAGGTCGATGCTAATACGTTACTGTCCGCTATGGCTGGAGTGGTTCTTCTGGTGATCGGTGTCTCATTGTGGATGCCGCAGATAATTGCAACTGGCAAGGCTCTTTCCACTGACCCTAAAGACGCTCTGATCGGAATTCTTGGTGTTTTACTTGCTGTAGGCATCGTTGTTGAAGGTCTTGGTTTATTGTCCGAGCTCTTCAAATCCCAGGACATGGTCGGGAAAATGGAGTATCTCGGTGCTGTATTCGGTGCGTTGTCCGGAGGGTTCAAAGGCCAGGAAATCGCATCGATGACAAAGGGTATCTCTCAGGCGAGTAATGAGATTGGCGGTGTAGACGAAGGCAACGTTAGTAAGATTGGTCGAGTGGTTAGCATTATTCGACAGATTAACGATAACTTGCCTCATGACCCAACACCATTGGAGCGGTTCTTTACAGGCAAGATTGATTTGTCTCAGTTCGCCAGCCACATGAAATCCCTTGGCGAAGGTATCCGCGATTTCCGTAACGCGATTAGCGAGTCCGATGGCGGCACCGTCAGTTACGATGATGTGTATGCCGCAGCATATGCGATCGGTGCCCTTGTCGATGCCGTAAGTATCGCTCATGGTATCGCGAATACTGGGGCATCGGACGTTGTCACAATCCTTGATTGGTTCTCGTTTGATAAAGAAGGCGCTGACCATGTTGATTTTCAGCCTTTGCTTAACCTGTTTAGTCAAATGGGTTCGGTTATCAATGAGGGGCTTAACTTAGCCGCTCTTGATGTCGATACCGGAACGTTGACAACAGCAATCGTACAGGGGATTACGAGCAAGAAGGATGAAATTGCGAAAGCAGTTCACGAAGCGCTGAACCAGGGTTTCACCAACGGCAATTACGAGACAGGAGAAGGCGGAGGAACCGGAGGATTATTCGATCTAAGCAACTTTACTTCTGGTGTCGAGCAGCTGACCGGATTGATGAATGGTTCTACGCTGAAAGGTTTTGACATCAGCTCTGCGCTTGGCGGTATTGTTGGCCAAATTGATTTTTCAGGGTTGACAGGAGATATTTCAACTCGGATGGGTGGTCTTGTCACCGAAATGGAGACTGGACTGAATACTTTTGACTTTGAAAAAGATTTTAATATTGACACGTTTCTTGGAGGATTCACCGAAGAGCTGGTTCCGGATGACGAGACGCTAACAACAATGGCACAAGATATGGTTGGTCAGCTGTCTGTTGCTATCAACGATAATTCGAGTGTTATCAGTACTGCTGGTCGCAATCTGGTTCTAAGCTTTGCATCTGGTATGCGTACTGTAGCGGCTGTGCCAAAGTTTCTAATGGGGGACATTGTGACTTCAATGGTCAATGCTGCTCAAAACGCATTCGATCGAGCAATGATGAACGACTTCCATTTAACCCCCGTTATCACACCAGTTGTTGATATGAATGCTGCGAAGAATGGAATGTCGGCATTTACCGCTCCATATTCGGCCCAGTATCTCTACGGCTCAAATCAGTTATCATTTAATTCAAGTGTACGTGTTCCGGAAGTAAAAGTGGATAACACGTCGAACGTTATGCAGGCTGTGAATATGATCAGTGCCAGATTCGATACGCTTAATGAACATATTTCACAGCTGCAAATGGTGCTCGATACCGGTGTTTTGGTTGCGCATACTGTGGACGCGTATGATCGGGCATTAGGTGCAAGAGCATCTATGAAGAGCAGATAATTTCAGGGAGGTAATATATGTATCATTCAGTCACCATCGGAACAAAAAACACTTGGGCGGATTGGCGGCTGATTCCTGCCTCCCCGCCAATGGTCGTTCCTCCGCCTGTCAGGAAAAAGATGACAGAGCTGCCAGGCGGAAACGGCTCTATCGACTTAACGATGTTCTTGGGCGGTGGTACGCATTACGGTTTGTCCGAGGGCTCGTGGGAATTTATCATCACCGATCAGTCAATCTCCCGTGAAGAGTGGAAGTCGATTCTCTTGAACTACCTTCACGGGAAACGCTTCGACAAGATCGTGCTGGAGGATGATCCGGATTGGTACTACTCCGGCCGGATCGAAGTCGGCGCGGTCAAGACTGGCAAAACATATTCTACGGTGACCATCAATTACTCTATCGATCCTTATAAAAAGAGGACGGTCAATAATGTAACCGAAAGGAAATTCTGATGTATAGGGTTATATTGGACGAATCTTCCGTACTATGGGACGATACAGTATGGGATGAAGACCGTATGCTGCTGAGCCCCATGGTCAAAGAGACGATTTCAGATACGCCGACGTTTGAGTTCGGTATTCTGCCGAATCATGTGCTGTACGAGCAGATTACGAAATTCAAATCAATCATCACGGTCTATTGCAATAATCGTGTCATGTTCCACGGTCGGGTAATTAAGGATACCGTCGACTTCTACGGTCAGAAAGCGGTGTCTTGCGAGGGCGCTCTCGGATTCCTGCTGGATAGCGTCCTCGCCCCGATCACGACCGGCACAGTAACACCTGGCGCGTTTCTCCAGCAGCTGATTACCGCGCACAACACCGATATGGAGAGCGATCCTGGAAAGCGGTTTGCGCTTGGCACGATCCAGGATACAGCCTTGACTGATGGAACCAAGACGAAGAAATTCAAGATGGAGAGCTATCAGCAGACGTACAAAGCGATAGAAGACCTTCTGATCAAAGAGTACAAAGGCTACCTGTTTGCTCGATATGAAAGTGGTACGCTTTATCTCGATTGGAAGAAAACTTTCACGCGGGAGAACGCTCAGCCTGTCAAAATGGCAGTCAATATGCTCGATCGGTCGATTGATGAGAATACGGAAGATTACTATACCGTGTATCTCCCGATCGGCGAAAACAAAAAGACCATTGCTTCGGTCAATGCTGGCAGTCCTTATCTGATCGACACTGAGGCTGTCGCTAAGTATGGCAGGATCGTCAAGGCGGAAAGCTTCAGCGACTGCAAAACACCTGCTGCTTTGCTTGAGAAAGCACAGGAAGAGTTTAATAAGCGTGGCACCAATCTTCCGATCTCCATCCGTGTCAAGGCAATCGACATGCACCTCCTCGGTAATCAGGTGACGGAGATTCTGCTTGGCGATAAGCTTACAAATGTGGAAGATCGAACCGGTGAGCTTATTACTGGGTACACAGTCGCTGAGATCAATTTCGATCTTCAGAATCCGGAGAACAATGAGTACGTTCTTGAGAACCAGGAAGCGATTGATCAGCGGTCTACGAGCCGTGGCGATGGCACAATTAGCGGTCGCACCAGAGGTGTGGACAATGGTTTGGATGAGAATCGTAGACGGCTGATTAAATCTTATGACGAGATTCAGCTGACGGTCAGAGACAACTACACCTTAACAGCTTCCAGCATCACTGAGGCGGCGACGCAGATTCGCATTTTTGCCGACCGTCTGCATATGGAGTTTGATGACGGGTACGCCGACTCCTGGACGGATAAGGGCATTAAGAAAGTCACCGTAAATGGTGAAGAAGTTTACGTACAGGCTTTGACCGGCACCCGGACACATCAGAGCACTGATGGCACCATGACCTACGTGCAGGACATTACGGGCATTAAGGTGCAGAAGATCGAGGATCCCGATCATCCAGGCGAGTATATCTATCGGCCAATGTATAAGACGGACGAGCTTGGCAATACGATCTACGACATCGTTACCGGCGAAGCAGTCTATCAGACGCTGAATGACGCTGGTGAAAACGAGGTCCATATTCCGCTGAGGTCCATCACAAAGCAGACTCAGGAAGAGTTTTATCGCTTTGTCGGCACTACGGATATTGACGTAGCCATGGACGTTCCAACAGCCGCAAAGGGCGCTGAAGAATTCAGTGAGACGAAAACATATCAGACAGGTGATTATGTTTATCACACCGAGTCGGACGGCACAAAGCAGCTATACATCTTCAACGCCGACCATACAGGCCCCTGGACAGGTACAGACGTAACTACCGTTGCCCGCTCAACCGTACAAAAAATGATGGGCTCCAACATCTGGCAGAACGAACAGCAAATTATCCAGATCGTCGGCGAAGTGCAGATCACGGATACCACACCAACCGAAGCTCAGACTGCAACTGGCTTTAGCGAATCTAAAAGATATTACAGCGGAGATTACGTCTGGTATCCGGCCACCGGTTCAAATCGTGGATTATATATGTTCATTCGCGAGCATTTCGGTGCCTGGAATATTGATGACGTAGACCGCGTACAGACACAGACGGTTACGATCAAGCACGGTTCCGGTCTTGCTGTTGGCAGATCGGTTCAGTCATTCAGTCCTACGAAAAATTACAGTGCGGGTGATATTGTCTATTATAACGGCCAGTATTACCAGTTCACCACAAAACATGACCGTGGCGCTTGGATTGGTACGGATGCTGCAATCGCTGATCCAAGCCTGATAGACGGCGACGGCATGGCTCGTGTTGGTTTGTTTGAAAACGGTATGCTCAACGCCGGTCTGATTGTCGACTCGCTGAACGATGGCTCTTCAATTACAAAGATTCGTGGTGATATTATTGACATTAAAGCGACTTCAGGCTCAGGCATCACAATCGAGCAGGATGGCAGTATCAATATTACTGTTAATGACGTGGTCAATAAGATCAACACGGAAGCATCACTGAAAATCAATGCGAATCGTATTAACCTGAATAGCGGAGCCGTTATTAAAGCGATTAACGGTGGCGGAGATGGCGCGAGTGAGTTGACGATTGACGTTGATAAATTGAATTTAACTGGCACTGCTGTTGCCACGGCGTTGATGGGCGAAGGTATAAGTGTTGAGACCGTCGTTGCAGATTCTTATGACGTTACGGATAGTATAAATTTAGACGATCCGGATGCAACTATTAATTTTTCAAGTTATAGTTTGCGGAGCGGTAATGCTGGCAACATCCTTGTCAATGCCCAGCTGATCAACTCCGGTTCCACACTCCGTTTGACGAAATTGGACGGAACCAATGTGGATTTTAGTAAAGTCACTTCGCTGAGCGGTACGTGGAGTGACGATGGAACACTCGCCGCAAGTTATACGGTATCCGGTTCTCCAAGCGGCATTGTGACGCCGGTGACAATGACGCCGAATTTGACGTTCTCCAGAGGAACGTCTCCGTATTTTAGCGTCAATCTCGTGACCATCGCGTCCGAGCAGGGGATCCCGGTCGAAACCGTCCATAAAAGTCGTAACGCGTATCTGATCGCCGGGACGAATATCGTAGAGGTTTACGACAATCCGAACGGCACAGGTAACCCGATCGCATCCATACAGACAAGTGGAGGTACGCCTGCATCAATTGTGAAGACCGGTAATGACCTTACCAGCCACAATGTTATTGTAAAAGCACTTGACAGTGGCGGAACGGAAGTTTTGTCAAACGTACCGATCGCTGCTACCGATATCTACAATGACGGCTGGACAAATTGCCTTGGCCAGCTTGTCTTGCCGACGCAGAATATCTCCTCTAATACGATGTCGTTGACGGTGCCGGCCACACAGCCAGATGCGAGACCGGACTCGCCTATCCAGTATACCGTTTCCGCTGACAATAGCTATGTCTATATCAAAGCCGGAAGTGTGACTTATGCGCAAGATTCGAATCCCGCTTTCAATAATGGCAAAATGGCAGTCACATTGAACGATCCGACTTATAATGCGATTCAAGGGCCGCTTACAGACAGACGTACAATCACTGTATCGACTTCTGGACGTACGCCATCGCTGGAAAAGTCGGCGACGTTGATCCTTGATCAGGGTGCGTGGAATACATCGACAAACACAAAGACCGTCACATTAAATGCAAGCGGGAATACAACGATAGCAATCGCGTCCATCTCCGTTGATGCTTCCAGCCTTGTTCCGGATGGGGTTTATATTGACACACCCTCAGGAGCTTCCGCAACACACTCTGATGGTACGGTGGTTACGAACAATTCTGAGTATTACTACGTCAAGACTGAAGGCACCGGAGCAACCGCGTCGAATGCCGTAGCCTACTTTGTAGCTCGTGGTCGCCCGACAAAGAGCGGCTCATATACTGGCGCAGCGTACAACATGGCATTGAAACAGGGCGCTACAAATGTGTATAAGCACGCCTATCAGCAAGGATACTCGAATGCTTTATTCGACGATATCGTTGTTTCCGCTCCAAACGGCGTATCCGCGGACTATAATGGCCGTACAATAACAAATGGTGGCGGCGGTGATAATTATTGTTATATTGCGTCAGAAGGAACTGGAACGAGTGGAAGCGGCGCTGAAGCATTCATTGTTATTCGGTCCAATGCCGAGAAGAATAATTCTAAATTTGGCGATTATTACTATCGAGCCATGACACTTGGTCCAACAAACGTGTACAAACATGGCTATCAGCAAGGATACACCAATGGCAATGCCGCCGGTAAAACAGCCGTAACGATTAATCCGACATGGACTTATACAATGCATGATCGGCCAAATCTGAACGTTTGCACAATCGCCGTGTCCACATCTGGTCGTTCTCCGGCCAGTACAAGTGAAAAAGACATTACCCTGGACGTGACTTCAAACGCTTGGAACGCGTCTACGCATCAAAAGCAAGTATACATTAAGAATCCGTCTAACACGGTCATTGCGTCTGCTGCTGTTAATGCGACGGAAGTATATAACGCTGGCGTGGATGCAATCACCGGCGAAGAAATTGAACTGGCTGGTGCTGGCACATCAGACGTGTCGGAAACAAAACCAACCGCGTCGATTTCAAAGAACTCTTCAGGTGTGTCTCCGTATATTTGGGTCAAGAAATCAGATAATAAGTGGTACCGTTTACGGCAAACAACTATTTCTAACGGCGCGACGGCGATTACAGCAGCGTTCAGAGCCGTCTGGGATTCGGAACAGAATATTTACGTTCCTGGTTCAAGGCTGAGCAGCGGTTTGTATCGGGTCGGCGCATAATTTGAAATTAAGAAAGGAAATCATCATGAACGACGTTATTAATACTCTTCAGACAGTTATTAACACCCTCCAGCTGATCCAGGTAAAAGGTGAAGAAAACTTGGACCCGCTTCTCGCGTCTATTCGTTCCTTGAGAGCCCTTAAAAACGACCTTGTCAAGGCTATGAAAGAGCGGGCAGAGAAGCCTGTAGAAGTCCCAGCAACTGAAGAATAACCTTCACGAACGGCATCGCGGAAACGGACGCTGGAAGTCGTATGGGCGGCTTATACGTTCTTCGTCCTTCCTCCTTCACAGTCGCGGCGTTGTCTCCTTTCTCCGCTCAGAAAGCTCCCAACGTCCCTTTCCGCGATGCCGTTCGCAAAAATTGCAACGCCTATAATGAAGAAGGGGAAGCCGATCGTAGGAGCACCCTCTTTATTTTTTGTCAAAATGACAGCGATTTAGGAGGTTGACAAATGCGAAAACGGGGTTATACTGATTCCGTCACCCGAAGTGTCAAAGCGAAACTTGACAACTGCACAGAGGCCACTCAAGAAAGTGGAGTATCTGACATGAATCAAGTGAAAGTCACCATCAATGGCAGAACCCAGTGGATTGAAGCGGAGGAGACGCCTCAAGAGACCTTTGGCGAGTATGCTTCCGAATTCCTACACGTGTACAAAGAAAACGGCTCGATCCAGAAGAACACATTAGTTGGCTACAACGGCTACATGCGTAACCATCTTTTACCGTTCTTTGGTGATCTTCCGTTATCGGACATGACACCGAACAAGCTTCAGTCCTATATAAACCTCAAGTCCAAAACCTACACAACCAAAACCATCTCAGAGCATCTGAATCTGCTTCGCCCAATCCTTGATGCGGCGGTTGAAGATGGTCTGATCCGTACAAACCCATGCTACAGCCAACGTATCAAGCTGATCGGCCGTAAAAGCGAAAAAGTGCTTGCCTACACCGAAGAGGAATTCCAACAGCTGGAGGCGTTGATTCCACGCTTAAACGGCACGGCAAAGCTTTTCCTTGCGCTGTCTTTGTACACCGGAATGCGGCAAGGGGAGATGTTTGCTTTGCTTTGGTCAGATGTCGATTTGGAGCATTCCTGTATCGATGTCAACAAAGCAGTCGAATGGCCAGGCCGTAACAAAGGTGAAATCAAAGAACCAAAGACAGAAAACGGTTACCGTACCATTTACATCATGCCGCAACTGAAAGCTGTTCTCGATTCTGCCGACTGCAAAAAAGGATACGTCTTGACGAGTCCCAGACAACCTGAAAACGAGCCAATGACTCATCAGGCGGTAAAACGCTTGAATGATCGGGTCAATGACGCGGCCAAGAACTTCGGCATAAGTGTAAGATTCTTAAGTCATCGCGCCCGTCATACCGTTGCAACCTTTATGAACAACGCTGGCGTAGACGACGTAACAATTACGCATACGATTGGTCACAGCGATGTAAGCTTCACCAAACGCCAGTACATGAATCACCAGTCACGCCAAGTTCAGATAGGCATGGACCGATTTTCTCAGTATCTTTCAAGCCTAAAAGACCAGTAAAACCAAGATTCAGTAACTTTTCAAGCTTTTTACGTACATCCCAAAAATGAAAAACCCCTGTTGCAGCAGGGATTTCGTAAGTACCTGGCTCCGATTGGACTCGAACCAATGACACTCCGGGTATGAACCGAACTGAGTGGAACCTCTGTGCAAAATTTGGTCAAAATGGCAGTTGTATAAAACTTCTACGTGTGAGAGGCTTTATAGAGCTGCTTAAGTATTTTAACATACGCTCGCATATTCTGCAACTCCTTTAATGAAGGAGGTGTCTATATGGACGCAAAGTATGAGATTTCAAGAATCCCTGGCAAGGGGTTGATCAGGATCATCATTCCAGACAAAGAAGGGAAAGTAGTCTGGACGATGAAGATCAATCAGGCCGAGGAGGTTGCTAAGACATTATTTGCTACCGTTCAGAGTGCCAAATTCGAGATGGAGCGGGCTAAGTAGGGTCCGCCCCTCTCTTTTTTATCGAGCAAGGTCAAAGTAAGTTAAAGTAAGGAGGCCCTCCATGATTAACGCAAACGCACTCATCTCATGGTTCTATTACATGTATAACAACGGCTGGGGGTATATTTACGGCCGTTCCGGGCAGATATGGACTGAAAAAGCTCAAAAAGCTGCTACCCGTCCTCAGACGGTGAAGTGGGGCAAACGGTGGATCGGCCATTATGTCACAGACTGCTCAGGTGCTTTTGTTTTTGCTTTTAAGAAGGAAGGGGGATCGATTTACCATGGGTCAAACACGATTTACAAGAAGTACTGTTCTTCCAAAGGAAAGCTGAAGTATGGCGCTCGTGAAGATGGGCAGCTAATCAAACCCGGAACCGCCGTATTCTTGTATGACGCTGAAAAGAAAAACATGCACCACATTGGCCTATACGTGGGGAATGATACCTGCATTGAGGCAAAGGGCACTCTTTACGGCGTAACCGTCAGCCGTTTGGATCATTGGGACTACTGGGGCGAGCTGAAAGATATCGACTATAGCGATGTGGAGCCCGGAGACCTGATTCGACGGATGCTGCGGCAAGGTTGTAAGGGAAACGACGTGAAAGAGCTTCAACATGCTTTGAACGTCTGGAATCAGGGCGTGCAGGCCATTGACGAAGACGGCGCGTTTGGCCCGAAAACCAAGCTGATGGTTACGTTGTTCCAGAAGTCGAGCGGTCTGAATCCGGATGGAATCGTCGGACCACAGACCTGGGACGCTTTGGACCAGTATCTGAACGGCCAGGACAAAGAAGAAGACGCTGTTTATCCGGATGATCAAAATTCCGTCAAAATAGCAGTTGATTTTACCGGGACAATGGAATGGTACGACGACAACATTGAGGAATTTCTGCACGCCATCAAAAGCTTGTGCCAGGACTTCGGCGTGACGTTTGAAGTGGAGGAGGTCAGCCATGATTAAAAGTGATTTCGTACTTGAAGAAGACGGAGACAAAATGCTTGTGACCATAATGCATCGCGATCTGCCGATTGACCAGAAGGTTTACGTCAGTATTCTGAAAGGCGATGGCCAGTCATCTACCGTCAAGTTTAATTTTGATGAGTTCAAGGACTTCGTCGATAAAATTTGGAGTGCGACATAAGGGAGGTCGTTTATTATGCCAGATTGGATTGTTAAGTATTGGGTGCAGTGGATATTCGGAATCTTCACAACGATTTTGGCCGCCGGATATGCCAAGTTATCCAAGAAATTCAAGGATAACAAAGAAGAACAGAAGAAGAAGGCGGAGCAGAACGCCAAGGAAATGCAGGCCCTGAAAGATGGGATGCGTTCTCTTCTGCGGAGAAACATCATAAGTGATTGTGAAAAGGCGGTATGCGAAAAGTATTGCTCGATCGACTCAAAGTCTACAATTAGCAATATGTATACAAGCTTTAAGGCCCTTGGCGATGAGCTGGCCATCAAACAGCTTGTGGAAACGGTATTAAGCCTTCCGACAACGTGAGGTGATTCAATGTTCGTACAGATCTGTCCGAAATGCGGTACGCCGATGAACGTGGCGTTTGCATTGTATGAAAAAGACAAGAGACGTGTCCATTTGCAGTGCCCCAAATGCTTTACCAAGCAGGATGACGAGAGTTCTGTGGTAGAGACGCTTTATTTCACGGATGTCGAAGTTGAAACCCGTGCCGGCCTTGAAGGTATCGAAGCGCAGGTTATGGTCTGATGTGGGTCAACGTCAACCCGAATCCAAGGAAGCGCAATGGCACAGACTGCGTGATTCGGGCAATCTGCTTCGCGTTCAGGATGAGCTGGTACGAGGTTTACGACGATCTTTGCAAGGTCGGCAGGGAAGACTGCGACTGGGGACATAACGACGATATTTGGGGGCATTATTTGATGATGCGTGGATGCACGCCTGTCGTTCTGCCAAAGGCATGTCCGCGCTGCATGACGATATTTGAGTTTACAAAACGGTATCCGAAAGGGACATACATTATAGGCACCGGAGGACATGCCGTTGCGGTGATTGATGGCGATTATTACGACAGTTGGGACTCCGGACATGAACTCGCTTCCTTCTTTTGGAAGGTTCCAGACTAAATAAAAAGGAGATTGATTATGGCTTACAATTATTATGGGAATCCTAATCAGCAGTTTGCGCAGGCTCCGTATTATGGTTACGCGCAGCAACCGAGTTATGCCAGTATGCCTCAGCAGGCTACGCCACAGGCAATGCTCGGAATTCAGTGGGTAGACGGAGAAGTCGGAGCGAAAGCTTTCCAGATGCCTCAGGGCTGGCCGGTTGGTACGCCGATCGCTCTGTGGGATACGAACGACCCAATTATCTATCTTAAGTCGGTCAATCAGATGGGGATGCCGAATCCGCTTCAGAAGATCCATTACACGATGGAGGAACAGCAGAATAAGCTTCCGGCCGGATCGATGATGAGCAGTCAGGAATCTCCGAACTATGCGACGAAGGATGACTTTGAAGCACTGAAAAATGAATTGAAAGACATGATCAAAAACAGTCAAAATAGCAGTCAGAATAACCAGAATCGGGGTGGCACTCGATGAACCCACTTTATCAACAGTTACAGGGAGGTGCGCAGATGCCAGCAATGGGACCGAAAAACCCCATGAACGACCTGATGATGGCTATGCGGAATCCGGCGGCGTTCATCAAACAACGGTTCCCGGATATTCCTGATACGATCGCGAATGACCCGAACCAGATTCTTGGATATTTGCAGCAGACGAGAGGGATCAGCAATCAACAAATTCAGAATCTGGTCGCCCTCTACCAGAACGGGAGGATGTAATGCAAAATTTTGAGCATTGGGCCCGCGTTGAGTTTACAGCAGGCGTCAGCACCGTTGCCGTCCCGAACGGGTTCTTCAGCCGGGACAATAAGTCGGCCAAGCTTGGCATCCGCTGCTTCTACAAGAGCGAGCCCTATATTTTTACCAATACCCAGCACATTACGTGGTTTGCCAAGAACAGCGACGGGGTGACACGCTCTGACAGTAGTTCTACGACTTGCACGGTCACCGTGGGCACAAACGAAGCCTACGTTGAGTTACCAGAGGCCGCGCTGGTAGTCGGCCCGATCACCGTAGCGCTTCGGCTGGAGGAAAGCCCGGCGAAACAGGTGGTGGCTGTCTTTACTGGTTATGTGCATGAGACGGCGACTGCTCAGGAGGAGGTTCCGCCGTGGACGCCGGTTCCGGATATTCAAGAGCTGATGGCCGAGATCGCCACGATGGAAGCAGTTGTTGATGAAGCTCAGGAGATTACTCAGGAAGTCTCGGCTCATTTCCCGGATACAGGACGATTTGAAAGCGGCTCCGGTCAAAATACCGGGGTTACCGCTGGCAACTATACCGCCGCCATCGGTCGTGACCACAAGACCACGGGCAGTTATTCTGCCGCGATGGGCTACGGAAACACGGCGTCCGGCAATCATGCTGTGTCTCTTGGTAAAGACAGTACCGCGAAGGGCTACGCGTCTCAGACACAGGGCATTGGACTTGTCGCGAACGGCTTTGCGCAGCATGTCTCCGGCGCGTATAACGTCGCGGACACGGGTGGTCAGGGTGGCGACGATAGCACCAAAGGCCAGTATGTGGAAATCGTGGGCAACGGCAACGGCATCAATAGCCGAAGCAATGCAAGAACGCTGGACTGGAATGGCAACGAGATGCTTGCCGGATCGCTGACCATTGGTGGCGATGAGCAACTGACAAAGGTCCAACTCCAGACGATGAAAAGCTTGGACGGTCGGATCGGCAACACCGCGATGGGCACGACTGCGACGACCGTGACCGGAGCCATTGCTGAACACGAAGGCGACCTCGGTGTATTAAAGAGCGCTTTTGCCCAAATTGGAGACGCTACAACTATATTGCCATTTAGTATTGATGGCGTTGGTTGCGTTGATGGTACAAACGGTAATATAGTAAATGCTCCAGCATATAATCACACGGATTATATTTCGATAGGGTCATACGAAGCGCTTTCGTATCGGCGGCTTGGTGTAACGGTGGCATATTCGGTCGCCGGTATCGCGTTCTATGACTCGTCAAAAACATATATCAGCGGTGTTTTAGCGGCTGGGTCGCAGTCTGCCGCCGGATACCTCCCCGGCATTGCAACTGTTGATGTACCCGAAAACGCGGCGTATATTCGATGCTCAACGTTTGCCGATACGGCAACGCATGGAGATTTTGTAATTAAATTCAATATGCCGCTGATTGATAAACTGAATGATGTTGAAAATACTGTTAATAATCTTAGCGCATCCGATGTCAGCGTGGAGAATCCTTCTGCCATTACCACAATTGCGACAATGGGCGAATGGACGAAATCGGGGGATACGTTCAGCCTGAACCATACCACAACGGGCAATACATGGTTCGCGTATAACATCGACACAACGGTGCTGAAATCCAATTTCCTGAAGGTTGTTGCGGATATAACGCTGACCGCAGGAACGGTCATGCTTTGGGTATTTGGTAAAAATTCTGCTGGTACGAATCTATATCTGTCCATTGAATCCGTCACGGAGAGCAAAGAATATGAAACCGTTATCGACCTGAACAATCTTGTTGTATATCAGGCGCTGGACATGTCCAAGCCTATGTCAGTCGGTTTCAGCAACGGCACGGATGTCTGCACGGCAAGCATCAGCGATTATCAGGTGCTTGCATATAATTTTCCCGGCAATGATGCAACCGTTGAGGATGCGCTCATCCGCATCAATCAACAGGCAACCGCGAACGCAAACAGCATAACGTATCTGAACGGGACGAACGGAATGCTGAAAGCGCCGAACGGCACGACATACGCTTTGGCGGTATCGAATGACGGGACGCTGACAGCTATCAACACCATTCCGAGCAAAGTGGTGTTTGTTGGAAACAGCTTGCTTCTGGGCAACGGCATCGGCATGAATGCATCGTCACAAAATACGGATTATTACCACCATGTTACGTCTGCAATTCTGGCGTTGAATCCGTCAGCTACATTTGAAAAGGTGAATGGCACAGCGTTTGAGGGCGCTTCGACTGTCGCGGATGCACAGGCATGGATGCAGACTACTCTGCTCCCGAAACTGGGCAGTAGTGTTGACCTTGTTGTTGTGCAGTTGGGTGATAACGTCACGGCAACGAAATTGTCAGTATTTGAGGAGTCCTGCGGAGCGCTTATCAGTTATATCAGAACCAATGCGCCTAATGCCCGTGTAGCATGGGCGGGTGAATGGTACAGTTCTACCGCACGACAGAAAATCATTTCTGCGGCATGTCTGAAATACGGCGCGGTGTTCATTGACTTCTCAGCGCTCAATATTCCCGAAAACCGTTCGTATATCGGCGCTGTTGTGCATGTTACGGAATCCACCACCCGAACCTATACGATTGACACATACACAGATGATTCAGCGAACCATGTGCTGACCGTCAATTTTACGGTCAACGGAACAGCCTATACCGCAGAATTGCCGTATACATCGTATAGCGTGGACGGCACGGCGCTGTCCGTAACTGGCGAATATATCATCACAACTAATTCAGGCGTGGCATCCCATCCGGGAGATGCTGGTATGTTGGCTGTGGCAAATGCCATTACAAACGCATTGGGCATTGATTAAATAGGAGCTTTACGGGTTGTTTAACTGCTCCCACCCAAAGATTGGGAGACAAGGACGCTGGCAGAATCCATGCCAGTATGAAGGGAAAGCCTTCCCCGTAGCCATGACTTAAATAGGAGTTTAATATGCTGGTATATGCCGGATATCATTGGGCGGCGTATGTGGTGACTTTCGGTGGCTCGGTTCGACTCCGGGGCTGTCCGTGGTGCTAACGTATATCGGCTAACCGTGATTAAAATAGGAGGATAAATTATGTCGGAATTTGATGCTGGCTGGGTAGAAGATGAATCCAACGATAATGCTCAAGACTTTGAGTATACGCCGGAATATGTGGCCAAAAGGCTTGAAGAGTTATCCGATGCCGCATATGGCTGGCACATGAACGGTAAAGTGGTTGGCATTCCCGTTGTTGAGTTTGAGCGGTTGCTGGACAAGGCCGCAGAAATCATTCGTCAGAAATAACTTAAATAACACCTTAACACACTACTACACACTCATGTGTAAAGGGGGTGATGCTATGCAGTATAGTGGTGGCTCTCCGACAACAACAGCCGTTCCGCTTCAGTAGCATCGCCCCGGAAACGGGGCCGAGATGTACGCATTGATTGGAATTGTTGTTGGTCTGCTTCTTGATTACCTGATTGTAAAACCTCTCCAACGAAAGCGGATCATGGAAGAGTGTATTCGAAATGGACTTGCACCAAAGTAAAAGACGGGGCTGTCAATAGCCCCGCTTCTTCAGAAACTCGTCCAATGCTTTCTGGATCGTCCATGACCGAGGTCGCTCTTCCTCTTTCATGAACTTCTCCAACCGCTCATTGATCGAAGGTGGAAGGCTGATGTTGTGACGAACGTATCCTTCCTCTTCAATCCCTCTGAGCGACCGCCCACCATTGATGCCCATGATAGCACCTCCTTAAATTGTGATGATACATGATAGTGCCTTAAAGTGGGTTTTGTCAATGGAGCGCGAAAGTCATTGGTGGCACAGCATAATCATCATAAGGCAAGTTTCAACTAACACTTTAATACATTTCAACATTATTATATTTATCTGATTAAAAGCTCCCTGAAACGATATATGGGGGCTTTTAATATTTTATCAAATGAAGAAAAGAAGGTGATTCCATTGGGCTATTAACGATGGTTCTAATGTTCACTTGTCTATTCCATCATTATATTGAAAATCAGAAAGGACTGATATCATGACTTCCGAAAATAACGGAATGTATATGCCCGTCGTACCTCAGAGTTATGGCTACGGCAGTAACGGAAACGACTTTCTCGGCGGTAACGGCGCTTGGTTTATCCTGATCCTGCTGGCGCTGTTTGGCTGGGGCGGAAATGGATTTGGCTTTGGTGGCAATGGCGGAGCCGTCGGTCAGGATGTGCAGCGCGGTTTTGATCAGGCGGCGCTGACGAATGGCATTAATGGTCTTAGCACGGCGATGTGCAATGGATTCGCGAATGTCAACCAGAGCATTGCGAATGGGTTTGCACAGGCGGAGATCTCTGCGAATGCGCGTCAGATGGCCGACATGAACCAGAATTTCTCCATTCAGTCCGCTCTTCAGCAGTGTTGCTGCGAGAATCGTGCCGCGACCGCCGACCTGAAGTACACCATGGCCACAGAAGCCGCGAACACCCGTGCTAATTGCGACGCCAATAACCAGAAGATCCTTGACAAGCTTTGCCAGCTCGAACTGGACGGCGTACGGCAGAATTATGAAGGTCAGCTTCGCACAATGCAGAGCCAGCTGGCAGCAGCCAATGCGGAGAATCAGTCCCTCCGTTTCGCGGCCTCTCAGGGTGCCCAGACGGCTCAGATCCTTGCCAATAATGAGGCACAGACCACTGCGCTGGAGCAGTATCTTGCGCCTGTTCCGCGTCCTGCCTATATGGTGCAGAATCCTAACTGCTGCGCCCAGAACTTCGGCTATGGCGGATGCGGTGGTTACACTGCGTAAATAGCGTCCGTTGTCATTTTAGAGTCGCCATCATCGACGGCTCTTTTTATCTCTTTTGATTGGAGTGATATGTATGGCAGAGTTTGTCTGTAATGAGGTCCAACTTGTTCAGCCCGGAGCTGCGGCTGTATTGAATACCGCTATCGCCTGCAACCGCAGAATGGTGCTTCATAGACCCGGGAGCGGCATTCTGACGCTGCGTGGCATTATCAACAATCCTTGCTGTCCGTTCGCCCGTTATCGTGTCGCGTATGACGGAAACATTGCGATTCCTGAAGGAGGGACCGCCGGTGAGATTCAGCTGGCGCTTGCTATCGATGGGGAAGTTGTGCCCACGAGTATTGCCGCTGCTACACCCGCCGCCGCAGACCAGTATTGGAACGTAAACGGCTTTGCAATTATTGATGTGCCGGCAGGATGCTACTACACCGTGAGCGTGGAAAACGCGTCTGTCAGTGCTGATCCGGCGACTACGCCTGCTCCGGCTTTGAACGTCCGGAACCTGAATGTCGAAGTAACGCGGATCGCGTAAGGAGGAGGAATTACCATGGATAAATTTGAAGCACTTGAAAAGCAGATGTGCAAGGAACTGGAAGCCATTGAGCATAAGCTCCAGGGCGGCACCGAAATGAGCGAGACCGATCTGAAACAGATCGACATGCTTGCCCACGCGATGAAAAGCCTGGCGACTTATACCGCAATGAAGGAAGCGGAGGAAACCGGTTATGGCATGTCAGAACGCCGTGGCCGTGGCATGGACGGTCGGTATGTCAGCCGTGACGAAAGTAGCTATGCAGATGGTTATGCCCAGGGATTCAGTGAAGCCATGAGTCGCTATCCGATGACCTATCCGCGTTAATGATATTTAGGTGATGCATGATGGATAATTTCTTTACCTGGGAAATGCTCGGGACATTCGCCGGCTGCATGGCTGGTACAATGATCCTGACTGAATTTGTCAAAAAGTATCTGACCAAGATTCCTACGCAGATAATCAGTTTCGTGTTCGCCATTGCCATTCTGGTCGTTGGCCAGGTGGTGGCGAAGACGTTTACGTGGAATGATATTCTTCTGGATGTGGTCAACGCTGTGGCAGTCAGCCTGAGCGCGAATGGCGGGTTTGACGCAATCAAGGGCCTGCTTGGCAAGAAGCAGCTGGACGCCGGGTCGCTGATCCTGGACGGCAATAGCAGTTATATTTCCTTCAACCAGACACCGGATGTGCTGAAAGACGGGGAAGAAGTGCGCATGACCGTCAAACGGGTGGAAGCGAAGTAAAAACGCCTGGTTTGACAGAATAATTCGCAATATTTACAGCTCCTATAATGAAGATCTATACGATCTATCAACATTATAGGAGGAAACACAAATGTTTGAACGGAGAGTTTATCTGTACGCGATCGACAAGACGACAGGGGAGCTGCTTCAGTACCAGTACTTCACTGGCGATTACATTAACATCCAGAACATTCGATGCTTCGGCTATGCGATGAAACAGGCGCATGGCGAGGACGCAGATATCTGGGCGATTGATGGAACACGCCAGCTGGCTGAGTGCGCGAGGTTGCTCTTCAAACGCCACTTGTTGGAAGACACAGTAGCTTTCAAAGACTATGTGACCCGCTATGGTCTGAAGATTGAGTAATCAAAGAATTGGGTCTGTGATATTTGCACAGGCCCTTTTCTTTTTTGCATAATATACGCAAAATATACAATCTCTATAATGAAGAGGATGGGAGTTATACCCGTGGAGGTGAAATCATAAGAACCACTCAGCCACATAATAGATCAACGTAGATCACCGCTTTGGCTTCGGCCGTATCACAGCGGAGACGTCGGTTCAAATCCGACAAGTCCTTTTATTTTTCGCATAATATACATTCCCTGTAATGAAGATCAGGTCGATCTATCAAACATTATAGGAGGTACGTTTATGTTTATGCGTATGATCAGACTTAACTGGAAGAAGCTGTATTGGTATTTCATGGCACTTATGGTTATTGCCGGGATTGCCGCATGCATCGGCGAACTGCTACATGTTGATCCGAGAGTTCTCGAACCGTATGCTGTCGAGCATGTGACGTGGAAACCGCAGGCCTACGTACGTTACGGAGCCGTATATTACGACTTTGATAATAATAAGTGGGCTACGGACACCATGCATGAATTCGACAACATCCAGAATTTCGAGGAGTTTTGGAGGCATTGCAGCTGGGTCGCCGGGCAGAAAGGAATCACCCGTGGCAAAGCAAGGGAGATTATGGAAGAAGCATCCATCGGAGAGATGATCTACTCAGACGGAACGACATTCGTATTTTATAACATTGACCTGGTGGACAGAATGGTAAGGAGCTTGGGAACCTATGGGAGCTAACCAAGGCTCCTTCTTTCTTTCGCAAAAACTGCAAGCCGTATAATGAGGGATTACCTCAGAATAACTCTGAAGGAGGAAGGAAAAATGAAGCTTTGGATCAAGAGAGGCCCGACGGCGTATGAGGCCGAGTTAGACAAGCTTAGGACGCTCAGGTACAATCAGGAACCGGGGACGCTGGAATACGCAGCGACCTGCCAGGCGATCAAGGATCTTCAGGAGGAACACAAAAACGAGAAGATGTTCTCGCGTAAGTTCTCTCCGGAGACCCGTGAAGCCATCGGCAGAGGTGCGGCTGCGTTGATTCCGGGCGCGTTATTGACGGGCCTGAATTATTATCTGGAGAATCACGAAGGCATGTTGACCGGTCGCAGGTCAAAGGACCAGGACTCAATGATGGCATCTATCATCCGGAATTTCTTTAGTGGATTCAGGAAGTAATCTGAAGGGGAAGGGCTTCTGCAATAACGCAGGGGCTCTTTCCTTTTCCATTCGCAAATTCTGCAAGCTATATAATGAAGACGTATTCGTCTATCAAAACTTTTTAAGGAGGATTTGCTATGCTTATCAGTATCATCGCGATTATTCTGGGGGCTTGCCTTGTCTACTGTGGCGGCTCGTGGATCATCGGAGGACTTGGAGGACTATTTGGCAACTTTGCTCTGAAAGGAGGAAAAGAAGAGACGAAGAACGAGTAAAGCTTGTAAGGGGCTCTGCGGATGTGCAGGGCTCCTTAAGTTTTTTTCAGGATGAAGAAAGGAGACATTATGGTTTATACGATTAAACGGATTCGGTGGTTGATGGATATGTTGCAGATTGGACAGCGGTTTATCGCAATGGAATTAGATATCTCACTTTCAGCTCTGCAAAATTATCTCAACGGTAAAACGATACTGCATCGGCGCATGTTCGAAATAGCTTGCACCAACATTCTTAATACTTACATGGATGTCCACAACATAGATCACGACTTCGATCCACTTAATGGTTTCCAATTTACAGTTGAGATTGCGGGCATCAAATGGGTATGTCCTTATTGAAAGGTGGCGCGGAAAAATGAAATTTGACGTTGGAATTGATATTATCTATCACGAGCTTCGAAATTTCACAGGATCAGATATCGGTGCGTCCGCTTTGGTCGGGAATTTGTGTGCGGAATCCGGATTGACACCATACAACCTTCAAAACAGTTATGCTCGTAAGCTTAAAATGACCGACGAAGAGTATACCAAAGCTGTTGACGACGGTACGTACACGGCTTTTGCGACGGACAAAGCTGGCTACGGCTTTGCACAGTGGACTTCAAGAGCCCGTAAACAAAACCTGTACGGGCTCGTTAAGCTTGAGCGTGAAACGATCGGTGATCCATGTATTCAACTGTTATATTTGCTGCTTGAATTGAATAACTATAGTATTGTGCTGGATATTTTGAAAAACAGCAAAAGTCTAAAAAACGCCAGCGACGCGGTAGTGACGATGTACTTAAAGCCGAGGAATCAAACAGAAACAAATAAGCAAAAGCGGTTTGAGATCTGTAAAGAAGTGTATGACCACTATACAAACCCGCATGATGAATTTAAGTATGCTAAGTGGGGAGTATTTGGTCTCGATGAACTAATTTGGGAGTCGGATAAGTTACCTTGGGCCGTGCTGAAAAGAGGATCAAAAGGCGCTAAGGTGAAGGAACTGCAAGAAAAGCTCATCTCGCTCGGCTACGAACTGAGACACGGAGCCGACGGATCCTTCGGCAAAGAGACATACAATGCCGTCAAGAAGTATCAAGCCGACAGACAATTATATTCTGACGGTATTGCTGGCTCAGTAACTCGTTTTTGCATCAACTATGAAAGTGCGGGGATGAATTTATGAAAGATTTCAGAGAAGCCTTTCCTACGCCGGATTGCCTGGACGACGATGGGATACGCAATTTACGTGCCGGTATTATATTACAGGCGGCGTGTGACTTCTGCAATTACGGCAAAGATGTATTGAGTATTCCAGGACTTCTTGAGATGAATGATTTCCTAAGGTCAAAATGGTTTACTTGCCTGACGGATATGCCGTACAAACACTTTATCAATACGATGACGCAGTACTTGGAGCCGGACGCGAATTTCAAGCATACGCTGAACCGTTATCGCCGCGCTATTCAACGTGAAACGCCGGAACCATATCACCAGGACGGCTACGATCCGCAATGGCTGACAAATCTACTGAACAATAAAATGTACGCCGCGAACTGCCTGCCAGAAAAGGAGTATAAATATGGGAGCAAAACCTACACGTACTGCAACGAAGGATGCGCCGATTATTCTGCCTGACTTTACAGAAAAACCCAGCCCGGCTGATCTGCTGCCTAACTTCCGCGAAGCGATCCCCACGCCGGATAAGCTGGATACGTCCGGGTGCAAAGCTTTGGCCGCTGCCATCATTGCCAGAGCGGCTTACGACTATTACGACGTCTGCCTCCAGCCGGATACTGGATACCCCGAATTGGCGAATAACCAGAACATGCCGGCATCGATGTACTGCGATAAGGGCGTTTTGGAGCACTTTATTGACAGCAAGTGGTTCGACTGTCTGACCAACATCCCGCCGAAAGCCTTTCGCGAAATCATTAAAGAACGTCGCCGTCATGGTTCCGGGATGAGCGCGGAAGGCATGAAGACACTGAAACGCGGAAAGAAGCAGACTAAAGACACAATCAATCCAAAAGAGCTTAGTGACGCGTTTAACAGAAAGACGATCGCGTGTAAAACATTTGTGGCGAATGGTAAGGGCTTCCGCGGCGTCCCAGGTTACAAAAAAATATGAATTTATGGAGGTGTAATGATGAATCAGAACGGAGAAAAAATTGTTGATTTTCACTACTGGTGTCCGAAATGCACAGAATTTGAACGGCCGGAAGATGAAGATCCGTGCCGTGAGTGCCTTGAAAACAGCGTGAACACCTACTCGACCAAGCCTGTATATTGGAAGGAGGCGACAAAAAGTGTCGGACAATGATATTCTTTCGATTGATGAGATCTCTGCGCTGATGTATATTCGCCGGATGAGCATGCGCAAGATGTCTAAATTGCTGGGCATAGCTTCGTCCCGCCTGCATTCGATGTTCAAATTCAAGGATGAAGAGCATAACAGACTTTTACGTATCGCCTGCACTTATATTCTGCGAAGGGAGGCCCAGGCATGAGCGACCTTGTACGGATCTTTCTGATTGGTATGTGCATGATCCTTAGTTATATTCTCGGGAGAAAGACCGAACGTATGCTGGTGTCCAAACGCGCGATCGAGACGCTGAACAAAGCGTCCAGGGAGTTTGCTGAAGGACTGAACAAGATCGTCCAAAAGCATCAGGAAGACGCCCCCGTTCCAGACATCGCAAACC
>Ga0247611_10001599_pt1 | contig 39971 bp, 68 predicted proteins | sample 177DNAGHGhighgp2_FD_192422 | JGI IMG/M metagenome (GOLD analysis project Ga0247611, IMG submission 192422) | Sheep rumen microbial communities from Palmerston North, Manawatu-Wanganui, New Zealand - 1770 DNA GHGhigh gp2 | ecosystem: Host-associated > Mammals > Digestive system > Stomach > Rumen... | reverse complement strand
TTTACATATTCAACGGTATTCATAGAGTCCCCCTTAAAAAAATAGATAAAATTCGAAATTTCCTATTGACATTTTAGAGAAAACTCTATATAATTAGGATGTAAGCAGTTGTTACAGCACACAAAAGGGCATAGTTATAGCAGGAGTTAGAGTTTCCTCTTTGATAGTATGTGGTAATTCTATTTTAGAGCAAAATCTAATAAATGTAAAGAACTATTTTGAGAAAAGAGGTGATAAATTTTTGAGTTATTACGATAAGGTAAAAACCCTTTGCGAATCCGAAGGTATCTCAATTTTTCGGCTTGAGAGTGAATTAGAGATTGGCAACGGTACGATCGGCAGGTGGAAGAATAAAAACTCCACACCATCAATTCAGGTTCTAAAAAAGATATCTGAATATTTCAAATTGCCGTTATCTTATTTTTTGGAGGATGAGTAAATGAAGGAAATCATCACAGCCCAAGAAGCAGGAAGGATTCTTAATATCCAAGGGCAGGCGGTCAGGGAAATGATAAAAAGGAATATCCCGCCGTTCGATACCTGTGGATGCGTCCTGTTGAGAGAGGGCAGACAAAGGAAGCAGTACATGGTCATGACTCGCAGGATGATCCAGTTCTACGGGATTGATGAAAAGACTGCGGAAGAAAGGATTAAAAAATGAGGAAAGTAGAAGACTTTGTATTTGGCATGATCGCAACTCCAGTCCTTTGGTTATTTGCATCATACCTTGATGTGATTGCTCATAACCTGAGTAACCACAGCTATGCATGGTGGAACTTATTCAGCCTGTTTTTTTGAAACAGAAAAAGACGGACTGAAAACAGCCCGCCTCGGAAACACACACGAAAGGACAAAGTCGATTCGTTCGAACTTAATTATAACACACACGAAAGGAGAAAGCAATGTTTATTGTAAAGATTGGAAAGCAGGAATTGAAATTTCAGGATGAGACATATGTTCATGAAGTTGCAGATACCCTTTTTAACTATGCAACCGTTGCACTAAACGCAGAGGAATTGCCCGTGGAGATGCGTTACGTTGATGACTCGGAGGGAATGTTCAAATGAAAAGAAGAAAACTGATATATCCGTCATGGACAGATGATCCTGTTAAGGATGCCGACAGGTGGGATGCTTACTTATCCGCCTGCAATGAATACGATGAGGATTATGAAGACGAGATTGCAGACAGGGAGTATGAGGAAAGGAGAGACAGGGATGAATATCTTCGAAATCGATAATGCAATCACGGAATGCGTAGATGCGGAAACTGGAGAAATCATTGACCTTGACCGCCTTGAAGAACTGCAGATGCAGAGAGATGACAAGGTAGAGAACGTGGCTTTATGGATCAAGGAGTTGTCAGCAGAAATTGAGGGAATTAAAGCAGAATCCAAGAGACTGGCAAACCGTAAACAGACTGCGGAAAACAAAATAAAAGGGTTGAAGAAATATCTTGGTTATGCCCTTGATGGACACAAGTTCAAGACCGCTAGAGCAAGCGTTTCTTTTCGCAAAAGCCAAGCGGTCGAGGTATCTGATATTAACCTTATTCCTGCGGAGTATCTTACATTTGCCGATCCGAAGCCGAACAAGGCGGAAATCAAGAAAGCGATCAAGGCAGGGAAGGAAGTTGGCGGTTGCACGTTGACCGAGAGCATGAGCGTGATAGTGGGGTGAGCACATGAAGGAAATAAGGTTGTTGAGATCGGATGACATAGAGGTCAGAATCCAGTCATGCAACTCAGGCGGGGCAAGGTTGCTCTTGTATAAGACAGCAAGAACAGATATGGACATTCTCGATGAGACATTCGGCATGATGAACTGGCAGAAGTCTTATCAAATGATCGGAAATCAGCTTTTCTGTACCATTGAGATATGGGATGAAGACAAAAAGCAATGGATTAAAAAGCAGGATGTCGGGGTTGAGTCCAATATTGAAGCCGAGAAGGGCAGAGCATCAGATTCGCAAAAAAGAGCGGGCTTTGTCGTTGGTATCGGGCGAGAACTTTATTCAAGCCCTGAAATGTTTGTGTATGCAAAAGACTTAAAAACCTTCAAAGCAAATAGCAAGGGTGGTTATGTTTGCTATGACAAATTCATTGTTCAGGACATTCGTTACGATGACAGGAAGATTGTCTATGTTGCTATCCGCAACATGGAAACAAACAAGGTTATAGAGTTTGGCAAGATTCCAAAAGCCAAACCCGAAGGAGATTATATTGATGTAAAGCAGACCGCAACACTGAGGGGTTTTCTTCAGAGCAGGAAGTTTGATGAGGAGAAAGCATTGCAGGCGGTTGGATTGAAAGACTTCTCAAGGGTGACAAGAAATCAGTACAACCAGATGGTTAGACTGGCGGGTGGTAAGTAGTGGAGTTCGTTGGAAAGTTCCGAGATGTCAGCAGGGATTTGTTCTCAGGCAAATGTCAGATTGTATTCGATGCGGATGACATCAACCTTGAAGACATTAATGCAATCAAGGATGAGGAACAACTCAGGATCACGGTCAAGAAATATCGAAAGAAAAGAAGTCTTGATGCCAACTCGTTTTATTGGGTTTTAGTTGGTAAGGTAGCTGAATCCCTGCAGATTAGCAAACCTCACTGCCACAACATGATGTTAGCTAGGTACGGGCAGACAGAGTTCTTTGGTGATCAGGTAGCATATACGATGTTGCCTGACACCGAGGTTGTAACAAAGAGGATGGAGCAGATGCAGGAATCTCATTTTGCTCCAACGTCACAAAGAAAGATGGGTTCGGATGGTGTCATGTACAGAGCATGGAAACTCCTGAAACCTTCACACGAATATGACTCTAAGGAGTTTTCAATTTTACTTGAAGGGCTTATAGATGAAGCAAAAAGTATCGGGGTTGAAACTATTCCTAAACAGGAACTAGAAAGGATGATGCAAGCACTTGAGAAGCGTGATCTATAACGGAGAAGAATGTTACCTGTGTGGTAGCAGAGGGACGGAGGTTCATCACTGTTTTCCGGGGGCAAGTAATCGGCAGAGATCAGAGCAAAGAGGATTCAAAGTGAGGCTTTGCTCTAACTGCCACAGGGCTTTACATAAGCACATTAATTCGGGAGACAGCCTGAAGCTAAAACAGTGGTGTCAAAAGTACTATGAAGAACACTATGGAACAAGGGAGGAATTTATATCGGAGTTTGGAAAATCAAGATTATAGCAACGATCATAGCCCTGCTGTTTTTGTTTGCACCAATAGTCGCGGATGCAACAGTGCAGAAGGAGGTTAAATGAAATGAATGTTTTGATAGCTTGCGAAGAATCACAAAGAGTATGTAAAGCATTTCTTGAGAAAGGACATAATGCTTATAGTTGCGATTTGGAAAAATCTGGGGGGGGTCTGAAGGACCGACACATTTTAATGGATGCACTTATGGTAATTAATGGCGGTGTTGTGAGGTTGGAAAACGGAAAAAAGATTGAGATTCCAAAATGGGATCTAATCATTGCACACCCACCATGCACATATCTAACAAACAGTGCAACTAGACACCACAGTTTGAAAAGAACCCCAGTTAACTGGATTGATGGCAGAACACTTTCAAGGGTTCAAGCAATAGACTTCTTTATGCGGTTTGTCTATGCGAATTGCGACAAAATAGCAATAGAGAATCCGGTCGGTGTAATGAGTACGATTTATAGACAACCTGACCAAATCATACATCCATATCAATTTGCTGAGTCCGTTGATGATGCGGAGAACTACGTTACAAAAGCAACTTGTTTGTGGTTGAAAGGCCTTGATGCGTTAAGGACAAACGACTTGGAAAAACCTAATAACAAGGAAAAATACGGTCAATCCCCACTTGGAAAAACGTATAGTTGGGCAATGATAACTACAAATGACCCAAGAACAAGAAGTAAAACATTCCCAGGAATAGCCAAGGCAATGGCAGAACAATGGGGATGAATCAGAAGAAAGGATGCGTATGAAGAATAAAAGGGTATTAGCTTTATTGTTTTTAATCCTTATGGCCTTGCCTGTTCCGGCAAAGGCAACAATCCAGGCAGAAGAAGAGCTGATTGACATGGGGATGTTTAAGGTCACTTATTACTGTAGCTGTGAAGAGTGCAGCGGCCATTGGGGAACACAAACCGCAACCGGCAACCACTGCGAACAGGGAAGGACAGTGGCAGTTGATCCCGATGTCATAGCATATGGAACAAAGATATTAATTGATGACAATGTTTATATTGCCGAGGACTGCGGGAGCAGGGTTAAGGGTGACAGCATTGACATCTATGTGGATGGCCATGAGTTGGTCGAGAAACTAGGAGTGAAGCATAAGAAGATATGGTTAATCAGATGAAGTTATATATATGGCAGACAAGCGACCAATACGAACTGCCTTTATTCGTAACGGATTCCCTACCCGAACTTGTGAGGGTATGCGGAAAGCCTAAAGATCAGATTTTAAGCCTTATTTCTAAAAACAAAAGCGGTAAAGTAAAGCATTGTGCTTTCGACCGCATCATCGTAAGAGAGGAGTAGATATGAACACAGTTGTATTAATTGGAAGGTTAACAAGGAAGCCTGATACGAGATGGACAGCAGGGGACAATCCACAGGCGGTGTCCCGATTTACCATTGCAGTAGACCGAAGAAAGCGTGACGAAGCAGATTTTATTAGCTGTATCGCATTCGGCAAAAACGCAGAAAACATTCAAAAGTATTTTGGCCAGGGGAGCAAGATTGCAATCCGTGGAAATATTAGGACAGGAAGTTACACTAATAAGGATGGAAAAAAGGTTTACACCCAGAATGTAATTGTGGATGAATGGGATTTTGCAGACGGCAAAAAGCAGGAGACAACTCAGGAGAAGCCCGCTCATGATCCAAATGAGTTCATGAACATTCCAGATGGACTTGAGGAGGAATTACCGTTCCTGTCATGACCTATAACCTAACGATACCGGGGAAGCTACACAGCTTAAATGAATACATCGGCTCATGCCGTAGAAATGCCTATCAGGGGGCTCAGATGAAGCGGAAAGACCAACAACTGATTGAATGGTACATCCGTTCACAGTTGAGGGGAATACGCCTTAAAAAGCCTGTTAGGATGTCATATCGATGGTATGAGCCGAACCGCAAGAGAGATTTGGATAATATTGCGGGATACGGACACAAAATCTGTCAGGATGCTTTGGTTAATTGCAGAGTAATCGAAAATGACGGATGGAGATATGTAGTGGGATTCTCAGATGATTTTTATGTTGATAAAAAGAATCCAAGAATTGAAATTACTATACAGGAAACATAACACGAAAGGAGAAAGGATGGCAGTATTTTGGAAAACGAATTACTTCAAGGCGGATGCAGAAGAAGCCTATAAGGAACTTATGACATTAGATGTGATAACTGCGGAGAGCGTTGTAGAACTTGCCAAGAATGAATCATCGGTAATTCATGATGAATTTGATTGGGATGACGAGGTAGCAGGTCATAAGTGGAGGAATCATCAGGCAAGGGTACTAATCAATAACCTTGTTATTGAGGTTGAACAGAACGAAACAAAGGAATCTGTTCCTGTCCGAATCCTTCACACAACGTCTGATCGTGACGATTATAAACCGCTTGAGTATTTCATGACCCACGAGGATGAGCGTGAGAAACTTTTGAAACAGGCGTATGCAGACCTTGAATCATTCAAGAGGAAGTATTATACCTTGAAGGAATTAAAGCCTGTATTTGACGCTATTAACGCACTGTAATCAATAAGGTATCTGCCGACCGTCTGTATATTTGGCGGTATAAACCGCAGAAAATTACAGAACACAAAATATTACTATAGATCACTTTAATATGCGGAATCTAAGGATAGCTAAATATACAACATTATATTATAAGCGATTTTATATCGCCTGATATGCAGACGGATGGTAAGTATGGATGGTGGCTTGTACCCACAAAACATTAAAAAGAAGTACGGAATAGGTAACTTTACTTAAAGATAGGATAGATGATAGCACAATACTTTATAGCAAGCTACCTTCCATGCTTATCATAGGCAGAATGTATATAAAAGCAAATAATAGAAGATTAAATTAGGATAGGGAATAACAATTTAGAATACTTTAAAGAAACGTAGTCATCAGCAGGCCGCTTAGTTAGTGGCAATAGCCACAAATAAGCAAAAAAAAGTAAAGCAAAGCATAGATTACTGCAAAAAAATATAGAATATGTTATTGCCACTGGTTAAACGGTCTGCAAAACAGAATACCGTAAGAAAACGTTATTAACAGACCGCTTAGTTAGTGGCAATAGCCACATCATAAAGAACTGAATAAAACGAAAAGTAAGCTAATCGCAATACAGTCAATGACATTATATCATATTTTATCGCAGGGCAAGCTATTGTCACTGATTAAGCGGTCTGTAAATCAAAGGAGGAAACACACATGGCAACAAAGAAAATCAAGATTGAGTCTATCAAGGAAAACACATTACGCTTCAATATCGTAGGGGATAGCGATCTCGTTCTGCACAAGAAATCAAGACTTTATGTTCTTAGTGAGGTTTATAAGCAGAACCATCCGAGGGGAACAGAAATGCCCGAAAGGTTCAAGGTTAAGAACGAATGGGAGCAGTTCATCACTGGTATCACATGGCTGAAGCCGATAACATATCATGACGATGATCCGAGCCTTTACTGTGAGGAAGAATGGAATGATTATATGCAGAATAACACGCCTTGTTTTCTGACATACGCATTTTTCAAATCATTCTATGAGGTGTTTGTCACATTTTTCAAAGAGTCTACTGGAAAGAACGGTACGGATGTAAAAAGAGCATTTGTATTCAACGAGCAGTTAGCACCAATCCAGTTCGCATCGGCAAGGACGGATTCATCTATTGCCCCCGGTAGCGGAATTAATAAAGCACCTGTTGTCAGCAACGTGAATATCTTATCGGGTTGGAGCACGAGTTTCAGCATCACAGTTCCTGAGAAGGTTATGCCAGTTGATACGGTGGTGTCAATGGTATGTACCGCAGGAAAGTATCTTGGCATCGGTAGCAGGAGAGCGGAAGGGTACGGAAGATATCATATCGAGTCCGTCAACTATGAGAGGTGATTAAATGAAAACACAAGGTGAAAAGGTTATTGAGTATATGAAGAAGCATGGATCAATAACAACTATGGAAGCGTTTATGCATTTCGGGATCACCCGATTATCTGCAAGGGTATTCGAGTTGAGAGAGAAGGGGTATGCTATCAACTCCGATCCTGTCAAGGTAAAGACAAGGGACGGAGAAAAGGTTACGGTGGCAAGATATACACTTGAAGAAAGCCCTGCGGAATAGCAGGGCTAGGGATTAAGGCAGTAATTATTTTTTATCAAGGTATTTGCGGAGCAGGTCTTCGATGATATCGGAAACGCTCCGCCCTTCCTTGATAGCCTGAATCTTGATTGCTTTCAAAAGGCTCTCGTCAATAGTGGTGGTAAATTTCTTTTTCATGGCATTTCCCCCTTTTGATTAGTATAGCAAAAAAAAGTATTTACGTAAAGCAGAAATTGGTATATAATATACGTATGAGAGTAGTTACGTATTATAAAAGCAAGGGGGTAGAAAGAAGGATAGTATGGCAAAGTTTAGAACAGTAAAAAGTTCATTTTGGACTGATTCAAAGGTCGTAGAAGTCTTTTCACCAGAAGACAAATATTTTTTCTTGTATTTACTTACAAATCCAAAAGCAACTCAGCTTGGCATATATGAATTTGTACCAAAGCTAGTTGCATTTGATATGGGATATTCTGTAGAAGCGATTAAGGTTTTATTGGATAGGTTTGAGAACAAATACGGTGTTATTAAATATTCAAAAGAGACAGGGGAAATCGCAATTAAGAATTATCTTCTTCACTCTATTGTAAAGGGTGGTAAGCCTGTTATGGATTGTTTGAAGAAAGAAGAGAAGATGATCAAGGATAAATCTCTTTTAGAGTATGTAGCTAAGAATGTTTATAAAGATAAAAGATTAAATACTACAGTTAAAGAATTCTTTGATGATGTAATGAATATTGAAGATGAGGATGAAGATGATAATGAGGATGAAGATGATAATGAACGTATCGTAGCCTACGATTCGTTAAAACTTAAAGAGATGGTGATTAACGAGTCGGTTCCATTACCTGACCGTGGACAATTTCAATGTGAGTGGTGTGGGAATAAAGTAAGCGTTCTTGAAAACCATCATTTTCCAATTCCTAAAAAAATGTACGGAAAAGAAACAGTTCATATTTGCCATGATTGCCATAAGGCGTTCCACGATTTGGAATACTCCAAAGGTATGGGAACATACAGAACGTCTACCAAAGACATCGATGATTTAGCCGATGAAATGTTTTATGAGTTATGGAATCTATACCCAAAAAAACGTGGCAAAGGCAGTGTTTCGCAAACTCAGAGGAGAAAACTCTACCACATTGGCTATGAGCAACTTGTGCGGTGCATTGACAGATACATTGAAGAAACAAAGGGATTGGATGAGCAATATATCAAGAATGGATCAACATTTTTTAATTCCGGCTATGTTGATTATCTGGATGAGAATTATACTCCACCCATAAACACAACAAAATCTGCCGTCATGAGTTTTTTAAATAATGGGAGGTGATTAAGTGACGAAGGAAGAATGGGCGAAGCTGGTCTTGTCAATTAAAGATTTGTACCCGGCAGAAAAAATCCTTAATACGGATCATGCAATTCAGCTTTGGTATGAAATGCTCAAAGACATTGATTATCAAGATTTAGCAAAAGGGTTATGGAAATATGCATTGGAAAATAAATTTCCACCTACAATATCCGATTTGAGAGGACAGAGTGTAGCCATCAAATTCGGAGAATTCAGTTCATGGGAAGATGAATGGCACAGAGTCTGCAAAACGATTCAAAACTATGGCTATATGCGTGAGCAAGAGGCCATTGCAAGTCTGCCGGAAATGACGAGAACAATCGTCAAGCGACTTGGCTATCAGTATCTTTGTTCCAGTGAGAATCCTATGGCAGATCGAGCGAACTTCCGTGACATCTATAACAATATGGTTAATAAGCAGAAGGATAGGGAGAAACTTTCACAGCCCATCAGACAGGCTCTGGAAAAGGCTACAGAGAGTCGAAATGCCGTTTTAGTGATAAAGGCAGAGGAATTACCAGACAAGGTTTCAAAAGATGAAATTGATGTCGAGGAGAACGCACTGAGTGAGCATGTGCAAGGTAAGTTGGATGAACTTAGAAGACGGCTGAGAGGTGAAGACTGCGGTCAAGCCTGTGAAAACTCATTCAATAATTTTGAGCAGAGGACTTATGATTACGAAGCATTGGAGAAGAAGTTGTACGCAAAAGGTAGACAGAATGTGCGTCATATGCCTTGAGAGGGATAAGTGCAGAACAATCTGTCATCAGAAATATGAACATGACAAGAAGCCGACATCACCTGCAGTCATCCGACTTCGGGAGGAGTTGGCAATGGAAAGTCAAGAGATAAGGAGGAGGGATGATTCCCGTTGGGCAGAGTCGATGAACTTGTGACAGGAGATGTAAACGTGATAGCATCCAAGGAAATCCGCCAGTTTTTTGTTGCTGACCTGAAGGAAGCAAAAAAGCAACTGGAAGCAGAAGGTCGAACAAACACAATCAGATATGAATGCATATCCAAGGAACTGCAACGGCGGAGAGACTACAACATGAGTCGATATGATCCTGACACGCCAAGGGGAAAAGGGTTCACGGATGCAGAATGGGAAGACTTCTCAAGGCGTTGGAGAGAAGCCTGTGACACAATCAAGAAGTATACCAACAAGAGTGGTCGAGATAAGATTAGAATAAAGAGAGGAAAGAAATGAGCATAGAATCACGGCTGATTACGGTTTTGAATAATTATTCCATACCATTGGCAAAGGTGGCAAGAAGGGCGGATATTCCTGCAGATCATGTCTATCAGATAAAAAGCGGAAAACGAAGGGTCACGGTGGATTACTACTTCAGGCTGTGTAAGGCAATGCAGATTAATCCGATAGTTTTTGCAAAGGAGGAAGATTATGTTTGAGGAAGACTTCAAAATTGCAACGATGTTGGCAAAAAAAACACAGATAAGTGGGTCAGTTAAAAAGGCGAACAGGCGGGTCATTGATCAGGAGAAAGAGCGGGCGTATGTCATACGGGCATGGAATAACGGAGACAGTATGGAAGACATTGCTCATAAGATTAAGGCGTCCGTACATTATGTCAACAAATATATGGATCGCTTTAAGTTCTTCTACGGAGATAAAGCCGTAAAGACAAGACATATTCCGATGAAAATGCCTGAGGTGTGATAATGGGAGAATATGAGAAGTTAGAAGAATATTTTGACGAGATAGATATTCCTGAAAGCAGGAAAAAGGAATACTGCCAGTATTACGATGGCAAGGATTACCACTGCAGAGCAACATCACATAAGACCTGTCACAGGTGCAGGTTCTTCTGCCCAACGATACATGGAAAGATGGAGATTATAGCGAAGTCTTATGCGGAGATAAAAAAGAGGAATGTCGTACTCAGGAAAAAGCAGACAGAGCAGGATAAGGTTATTGACTGGCTACGGAAGTCCATACAGAAGGAGAGTAGGCATGATGCTGAACAGTAAGAACACGGAAAAATGCAGAAGGATTGCCAGTCATTACGGATGCGAAAATCAGCTTATCCAGTTGGCAGAGGAGTGTGGAGAACTTGCTACGGCTTGCCTGCATCGAAGAAGGAACAGGAAAAGCAAAGATACCTTGGATAACCTTGTTGAAGAGATTGCGGATGTCCTTGTCATGATAGAGCAGATCAGGATTGTTGAAGGGATTAAAGGCAGGACGATTATCGAAAGCATTGAAAGAAAGTTAGACAGACAGATAGGGAGGATTAATGATGAGAATAGGAATTATTGATGTTGACAGTCATAATTTTCCGAACATCCCTCTCATGAAAATATCAGCATGGCATAAATCAAAAAAAGACCTAGTTGAGTGGTATGATCCGCTATTCCATAATATTGGAAAACCACTTGATAAAGTGTATTGTTCCAAGGTTTTCAGTTTTACTCCTGATATTGATTATGGAATTAATGCAAAGGAAGTCATAAAAGGCGGAAGCGGATATTCCATAATTTTACAGGGGGGGGTGGAAGTGTATGTTAAAGAGAAAGACAATGATTTGCCGTATGAGATAGAACACATTTACCCCGATTATTCTCTTTATCATAAGTTAACGGAAAACACTGCATATGGATTTTTAACAAGGGGATGTCCGAGAGGATGTGGGTTTTGTCATGTGGGGGCTAAAGAAGGAAAGTGTAGCAGAAAGGTGGCTGACTTATCTGAGTTTTGGAGAGGGCAGAAAAACATTGTTCTGTGCGATCCTAATATTTTAGCTTGTTCAGAGCATAAGGAACTTCTTGGGCAACTAATTGAGAGCAAGGCGAAGGTCGAATTAAATCAAGGGATTGATATTAGGCTTGTTAATGATGGGAATATAGATTTACTGAAAAAGGTTAAGCTAAGAAAAATTCATATAGCATTTGATAACTATAAAGATTGGGACATGATTACCCCAAAAATAGAAGCATTTTGCAAGGAGACAGGGTACAGCAGAAGCAAAGGGGGAATGATGTGCTATATCTTAGTAAATTATGACACGACATTAGAGGAGGACATAGAAAGGATTCAGTTTTGCAGAAAAATGAATATATCACCATATCCGATGATTTATGACAAGGCACACTGCGATCCAATTTATAGAAAGTTACAAAGATGGTGTAACAATTTTATATTTTGGAGTTGCCCTACTTTTGAAAAATATAATGGGTAGAAAAGGAGGATTAATGATGAAAATTGAATGTACCAAAGAAGAATTACTGGCGTATGCCAAGGAACAATATCAGTTAGGAATGTTGGACGATGAGGAAGGGAAAGCCGCAGGGATTGCGATCTACATTGATGAGATGTTCCTGCAGGCACACGGCAAAGAAGAAAATGAATGATATTTACATCGAAAAAACTTGGGCAATGCCCAATGGAAAAACCTTCACAATCAAGCCGATAAAGGAGTTTGTGGAGGCTGAAGTCAATAAAGGCGGGGTGATCGTTGACCCGTTTGCACATAGCTGTAAATACGGAACGATCACCAACGATCTGAACCCTGAATTTGATACGGACTATCATCTTGATGCTTTGGAGTTCCTGCAGAAACTTGACGATGAATCTGCAGACCTTGTTCTGTACGATCCGCCTTATTCAATCACGCAAGCCTCAGAACTATATAAAAGCTACGGAAAAAAGAAGCTGGAAATAAACGTGGCAAACATGAAGTATTGGAAGTGCGTGAAAGATGAGATAGCAAGGGTGTTGAAGAGACATGGAAGAGTTATTTCCTGCGGGTGGAATACCAACGGGTTAGGCAAGGGGAGAGGGTTCGAAATGACATCAATCCTGATTGTCTCGCACGGCGGGAGCAAAAACGACACCTTGGTCACGCTTGAATATAAATTATAAAGGAGGTACTATGCTTGGATTCGTAGTTGGCTTATTCGTAGGAGCATTCCTTGGCATATCTTTACTGGCAATCATCGTTGTTTGCCACGATGCTGATGAGCGGGAAAGGGAACTGTATGACAGGAATTCAGTAGAGAAGGGAGATGAAATGCGATGAGTGGTGGACATTTTGACTATATTGATAGCAGATGCAAGGACGAGATATTCGGATGGTCGGACAGACCACGCAATGTCTTCGAAGACAGAGAAATCAGCGAATTGATTTTTGATGTTTTCGAACTGATTCATGACTTCGACTGGTATAAATCAGGGGATACCTGCAAGGAAACATACCTGAAGGCAAAAGCAGACTTCAAAAAGAAATGGCTGAAAAATTCGGGGGTCAGGGTCAGAAGGATCGTTGATAATGCGATAAATGATGTTAAGCAGGAACTTTACGAAACATATGGAATAGTTGATGAAAGCAAAGGAGAGTGAATTTATGTGGAATTGTTTGTGCCGACCAACTGCCCTAGTAGAGGTTGAGGAAGTAGCGTACAGTGGTATTGATGAAAGACTTACCGTCACTGGCAAGGTTGTTTGTTCAGGTTCAGGCATGATGCCTAGAATTGACAAAGTCATATTCAATGATCCTGCAACAATAGTCTTTTGGTCAGATGGTACAAAAACGGTTGTCAAAGCACATGATGAGATATTTGACAGGGAAAAGGGATTGGCTATGGCTATTACAAAGAAAGTATTCGGAAACAAAGGCAGGTACTTTAATATATTCAAAAAATATTGCACAAGAGGTGAAGCAGAATGAGCGTAATAGTTGAAATAGCAGAACCGTATAGGCGATGTAATAGTTGTAACTCTAACGATGGGGTGATTGAAATCAACGTACTAAGGAATATTGGAAGTGCAAAACAGGGAATACAGATTGCTTTATGCGAGTCATGTGCTCAAATGCTTAGATTCGCACTGAACAGTAGATACAGGAGAGTTGGTGAAGAGGAATGAAAGCATATACGGCATCTGATCGCAACGGAGACTCTGGATATAGTATCGTGGTTTTTGCAGAAACAGCAGGACAAGCAAAAGCGTATGCAAGTAACAGCGAAAATTTTGACGGTTTTGAGTTTACCGAGATGCGAGTAAATCGGTGCAAGGCACTGGATAGTTATTATAGGGGAAATAGTGAAATGGATTGGCTCAACGATGAAGACAGGGTGGCAATGGTAAAATTAGCAAACTTTGAGTGCAGTAGCGAGGTGTGGCATCCCGAATGCGAAACCGGAGATTGTCCTGCTCAGGAGTGGTGCGGAAGATATGAAAGGACGAGAAGATGAGTGACATGATTAGCAGACAGGCGGTTGAGCATTTGGATTGGTTCACAAAATTATACTGCATAGATAAAAGCATAACTGACGATCTTGCCTTCAGATGCAAACAATGCGAGTTTGAAATGCCAGATGGCAGGTGTTTGGTGAAGGCTATGGCGAGAAAACTGTGCCCTGATTACAAGGATTTCGGGGCAATGGGAGATTTATGATGGATGATTCAATAAGAAGACAGGCGGCGATTGATGCGATACACGAAGACATCGATTGGCTTGCCGCACAAGGTGGGCGAGACTTGGATTTGCCTGAGTGCATGGAAAGAGCAAAAAGTATTTTAGAAAATCTGCCATCCGCAGAACCAGAACGTTTGACCGATGATGATTTCGAAACGATCAGGATACACCTGAATGCCTATAAAGAAAAACTCTGTAATCAGCAAAGATGGGAAGAAGCTAAAGAGTATCAGCGTATCATTGACCGATTTATGGTATTTGCATCTGCACAACCAGACTTGCAACCAACTTGCAACCAACTTGCAACCGACACCATCAGCAGACATGATGCGATTGATTACATTAAGACGCAAAGAGGAAGACCTTTTATCGGAATCACTTTGGAAGAAGCGATTATTATGATGATTGAGGAAGTACCATCCGCAGAGAAGACACAACTTTCTGGAGAAGATGCAACAAAAGATGCAACTTCTGACTTGATCATAAGAGCGGAAGCAACAACAATTCCAGTAATGACAAAAGAACACAGGGAATACCAAACAATGAACATTGATGATGATTACGAACAGGGATGGTTTGATTGCCAAAAATGCATTGAGGAACTGCCATCCGCAGAACCAAAAACACCATCAAATGGTTCTATAACGTGCGTGAAGTCGGAAAAGATGCACGATAGAACCATGGGTGATTTAATCAGCAGACAGGATGCGATTGAAGCGGTATTGAATATTTGCAACACCCATTGCAACGAGTATTTTGCAAATGCAATTAAGGAACTTCCATCCGCAGAACCAGAGCGTGACATTCCTATAAAGCCGATTGAAACAACCGACCGTGCGTGGGGTATCCCAAACAAACAGGCAGTTTGTCCAAAATGCGATTACTATCTTGGTCATGTGGCTTTTTTAGGGGACTACAAAGGCAAGCGGATAACTTATTGTGAAACCTGCGGACAGGCTATTGATTGGGAAGGATGGGAGTTTGATGAATGACACCATTAGTAGACAGGAAACGATTGATGCAGAGGAAGGTAATAAAGCCTTGAATGAAGCAGTAGAAAGGTTAAAAGAGTTGCCATCCGCAGAACCGGAACGGAAGAAGGGGAAGTGGATAAAAGAATATTGGAATGGTGAGCACACAAGAAAATGCTCTGCGTGTAACATAACGCAAACAGTTACGACATACAGGTGGAAAGTCAACTTTAATTATTGCCCAAACTGCGGAGCAGATATGAGAGGTGAATCATGATGACACTTGACGATGCAATCATTCATGCGGAGGAAACCGCAGAGGAGATAGATAATGCGTGTGAACATTACGAAATAGCAGAAGCCAATGTCGGCAATGGCAGAAGATGTGCCGAAGAGTATCGTCAGCTTGCCGAGTGGTTAAAGGAGTTGCGACTATATCGCAGGATGAGAGGAGAACAGGAATGATTCATCACTACATTACAAAATATATCGAAAACGAGAAGATGTATGTAGAAGCATGGATTCAGATTGACATCTTCGGTCAGTGCATTTGTTTCAGCAATCGAAGAATAGAGGAGAACAGGAATGAAGATAAAAGATATTACTTATAGCCACAGAAATGATTTCAAGGCTGTTTTCATGTGTGAGCGTTGCAAGTATGAGTATGAAACATGGGGATATTCGGATGCGAATTACTACAACAATGTGATTCCCAATGCGATCTGCCCTAGTTGTGGCCTTAACTCAAATGGAGAAACTGAGGAACAGCTTAAAGCAAGAATGGGACGGGCTTATGTGATATGAGAGGTGAAGAGGATGAGATTGGTAAAAAGCATAAAGGGGTAACTGTTTACTGTAAATTGATGAGTGACGCGGATGTAGGAGCGTCATATTTTGGGAGGAACTCCCTCAGAGTTTGCCCAAAGAGAAAATACGACAGAACGGTAAATATAGTTGAGGCGGGCAATTGCGTGTACTGCGGAAGACACATAGATGACGGTCACGTATTCCTATGTAAAGAATGCAGAAGAAAGGATGAGGGAATGAGTAATGGATGAAATGAGCAAATTCAGAGAGATGCTAAATTCTGAAGGTATCAAGTGGAAAGATGCATCTTGCGATGGTTACCTTCCGATAACAAGGACACACTTCTCATATCGTGGATACCATTGGTCGGTCATACATGGGTTTGGGACATACGGCGGATTTAACAGTATAGAAAAGGATAAGGGATTGCTTGAACTAATGAGTGATGCCGTGAATGGCGGTGAGCCGATTGGGTATTTAACTGCGGAAGAAACAATGAGGATCGTGAGGGGTGAACAGGAATGACATATTTGTGTCCAAAGTGCAAAGGGATCATGCAGTGCATATCAACGGCAAGCATCCCGGCAATCACCACATATGTATGTATGGTATGCGGATATTCGTCAAAGCCAGTTAAAGAATATGAGGACTGCCAGACGCTACCACCTTGGTTGATGGAAGAAGAATCAAGCAATCAATCAAGCGACGAGCGATAAAAGTAAGCGATAGGATAAATGAAATATGTGTTACTTGATTTTTAACGTAGTCGGAACAATAGCAGTGATAGTGCTGGACGAGTTAATGACATTATTATTTGATGCTTTTGTATTGTGGGAGGACTAACGATGACAACTGAAGAAGCAATCAAAATCTTTCAGGTAGCAAAAGCTGAGATAGAGTGGTCTGCACAACTTGACTATCAAGAAGCTATTGATATGGCGGTCAAGGCATTGGAGAAACAGAAAGAAGAGATTCATGTATGGGATGAGGTGACAAGTAAGTATGGCGATGGAGAGGAATGTGCGTCAATGGCCTATCTTCCTCAGATGACCGTAGCTGAGTGGTTAGATGAGATATTGGCCTTAGTGGATGAAAGCGAGAAATAAGGTTAATATTTTTAATCATAACAGAAAATTAAAGTTAAAAGGGGGAAACCGATGAAGGTAACGATTGATATTCCTGATACCACATTATCTGTGTTTGTGAGTATGATATGGGATGAATTTACGGTATACAAGATGGGAACATCGGCATTAGATACTGATGATCTGTATGATGGCAACGAGATTAAACTGCCGAGGGAGGAGTTAAATGAAAGCGGAAACAGTAGAAGTTGAATGTAAAACAGCAGGTTTTGAAGAAGCACAGGAAAAGATAGAAGCACTAGCAAGTGCTTATGATGGGTTTCCTGCTCAGGTGCAAATTAAACATTGTCATGACTGTACGATCAATATTTATCCCAGTCAGACAAGGTTTGTGGAGGATAGCAATGAGTGAAAAAAAATCAAGTGGCGGAATAGGATTTACAGGACTATTACAGATTGCATTTATTGTCCTGAAGTTGTGCAAGGTCATAACTTGGTCATGGTTATGGGTGCTGTCTCCGCTATGGATAAGTGCGATTATCGTTGCAGTGTTATCTGTTATCATAGTGTTTCTTAAAGTTCGAAAGGAGAAGCGGGAAAGTGAAGAATGGCATGAACATTTCCGTGAATATGTAGAGAAACGGTTTGGAGGCGATGAATAAGAATGATCATGAAAAGATTGAGAACTAGAAAAGATTTAGAGGAAAGAAAGGAATAACACCTATCCTGATGATAATCAGGCTGACATGAAGGTAGTATGGTGAATCATGTCGTAAGAATTAACGGAGTGGCTGTGCCTAAATAAGCACTTAATAACGAATCCAAGCCGCCTATTACTTCGACCATAACACAGGGTTTGTGTAGTGGTCGGTGTTGAAAAGATTAAAAGTTTGTTGGATGAGTGCGGGAGCAAGCAGTTTTATCGCAGGATATCTTGCGGGAGATGTTGATGAGTGGATTTACATTGACATCGAAGACCAACATAGAGATAGCATACGGTTTATTCATGATTGTGAGAAGGTGATCGGCAAAAAGATAACGATATTAAAGTCAAACGAGTACAAAAACGTAGAAGATGCGGTCAGGACTTTCGGGGGATTCCGAAATGCAAAGAACGGCTTTGCTCCATGTACCAACTGGCTAAAGAAAAGGGTTCGCAAACAATGGGAATGGGAACACAGAAGGGACATGATCACATATGTTTGGGGATTTGATGCCAATGAGAAGCACAGGGCAGAACGATTAGAAGAAGCTATGTATTCTTTTCAACATGAGTTCCCGTTGATTGACAGAAACTTGAGTAAGGGCGATGTCCACGAACTTCTGCATAGACTTGGAATCAAAAGACCTGTTATGTACGACATGGGTTATCCAAACAATAACTGTATAGGATGTGTAAAAGGGGGAATGGGATACTGGAACAGGATCAGAAAAGATTTTCCTGAAGTATTTAACCGCAGAGCGAAACTGGAAAGGGAAGTAGGTAACACCATGCTTAAAGATAAAAATGGATACATTTATCTTGACGAGTTAGACCCGAACAGGGGGAATATGAACACGGAGATTATGCCTGAGTGCGGAATATTCTGCTATTTGGCATCACTTGATATGAAAGGGTAACGCAGAATCCTCGTAGACGAGGTTGCATCCTAACCAGTACAGGATGTGTAAAGTGCATAAGAGCGTGTGACAGAGACTTCGTGGTTCGCCTTGCTAAGGCATGAAAAGACTAACGGTCAGCGGTAATAACTCCCACGGATATAGAGCAGATTGAATGTGTTTCCACACTATACGGATAGCGTAGTGTGGTTGCGTGAAAAAAACAATAGCCAAAGCATGGCTGAGATTTCTTGAAGATAGATTTAGGGCAAAAATAGACCCGAAGAAGTATTATTTATCATACAGCGGTGGCAAGGATAGCCATTTGCTTTATTGGTTCATAAAGGAGTGGTTGCGTGAAGAAAACATAATCATAGTTGGAGTTAATACAGGTTTTGAACTGCCTGAGATTAGAAGAAGAATCATGAAGAATTGCGATGTGGTTCTGCACCCGTCATTAAACAGAAAAGACATAAAGGAGAAATATGGAATCCCTTGTTTTTCGAAGCAACAAGATGAATACATATACCGATATCAACATGGTAGCAGAAGTGACAACACCATGAAAGCGGTGCTAGGAAAGAATCAGGTATTTAATCTTAACAGAAAAGCAAGGGAATTACTTTTGTCTAATAGACTGCATCCTGTGAGCAATAAGTGTTGCCTTTACAACAAAGAAAAGCCGATGATACAGTGGGGCAAGGCAAACGGGAGGAAGGCAATCATAGGTGTAAGAGGTTCAGAGAGTTCAACGAGGAAAAGCAAGTATAACACCTGCTTAAAAAGGAATGGTGACTTCACACCACTATTTGATTTTTCCGATGAATTAGTGGATTTGATTTACGATGTATATCAAATTGATATTCCTGAGTGCTATAACTATTTACAAAGGACAGGGTGTGCCGGGTGTCCTTATGGGAGGAATACGGAAACGGAGTTATCCCTACTTCCTGATGGACAGAGAAACCACGCTATTAGATTTTTCAAGGAGTCTTATGATGTTTTAGGAGTTAACTATAATGAACTACAAATGACAATGTATAAGGAGTTAATGGGATGATGTTTGATATCGGAGTAAAACTAATGGAAATGGGAGTCGTAGTTATAGTATTAGGAGTCCTGCTGATGATCGGCGGGGCTTGATGTTGCAAAAAGTTTTTTGGGTTGATATGGCACAAGGCTTAAATAAATTGGTATAATATGTCAACGATAATAAAGGATTTCAAATAGTCTGTGTGTTGTTTCAAATTTGGAGGTATTATGCAGAAAGAGTTTATAACTAAAGGGAAACACAAGTATTTGTATCCGATGAACAAGAATATGAGAAAAAGGATTCAGATATTATCAGTTCCTTATCCGAAGAAGGTTGAGGATGATGGCTAGACCAAAAAAAGAGATAGACAAAAAGAATTTTGAAAATTTGTGTGGGATACAATGTACCCAAGAAGAAATCTGCCAGTTTTTTGATGTTACAGATAAAACATTAAACGGTTGGTGCAAAAGGACTTATGGGCATAATTTCTCCGAAGTATTTGCACAAAAAAGGGGGATGGGGAGAATATCCCTTAGGAGAGCCGGCTTCCAGTTGGCTCAGAAAAATCCTAGCGTGCATATATTCTATGCTAAGAATTTTCTTGGTATGGCAGATAAGCAGGAACAGATTATTACCACGGTAGAGGACTTAACACCATTAGCGGAGATGCTCAATGCAGAAGACCCAGACGATAGCATGGAAGCCGTTCTCGAAGAAACATAAGAGATATATCAAGAATGCCATAGGTAATAAGATGAATGTTGCCGAGGGTGCAATTCGTTCAGGAAAGACTATAGATCACTGCATCATAGCACAGATGTACTTGGAAACCTGTCCTGATAAGATACATCTTGCAAGCGGTTCTACCATAGCAAACGCAAAACTAAATATTGGAGATTGTAACGGCTTTGGTTTAGAACATTTATTTCGTGGTAGATGTCGTTGGGGAAAGTATAAAGACAACGAAGCACTGTTCCTCCAAACAAAGACAGGTGAAAAGATAGTAATCTTTGCAGGTGGAGGAAAAGCGGACAGCTACAAAAGGATACTTGGTAACTCCTACGGTTTATGGATAGCTACTGAGATCAATGAACATTATGACTCAGATGACTCTCGGTCATCTTTCATCAAGGTTGCTTTTGGTAGACAGGTCGCGGCGATTAAGCCGATGATTCTGTGGGATTTGAATCCTTGCAATCCAAATCATAAAATATACCGCAGTTATATTGATAAGTACAAAGAAAAGTATTTAGGCGGATATCAATATCAACACTTCACGCTAAAGGATAATCTGTCAATAACTCCACAAAGACGGGCGGAAATAATAAGCCAATACGAAAAAGACAGTATATGGTATCGCCGTGATATAAAAGGAGAACGATGCATCGCTGAAGGACTTGTTTTTGCTAAGTGGGAGAATGCGTTATGTGAGCCAATACAAGGGCGGGCAAGTGAATATGTCCTATCTATAGACTACGGCACTCAAAACGCCTTTGCAGGATGTTTATGGGGCAAATATGGGAATGTATGGTATCTTACTAAGGAATACTACTATTCAGGAAGGGAAGAACACAAACAGAAAGAGGATAGTGAGTACCTCGAGGATTTAAATGCTTTTATTGCTCCGATAATGAGGGAAGTGGTTCGGATAAAAACCATCATAGACCCTTCGGCGGCATCCTTCAAGGTAACACTAAGGAAAAGCCCGAATAGGTGGTACAAGCCTATTGATGCCGATAACGCAGTTGCTGATGGCATCAGAGAGGTAAATACGGCTATTAACCTCGGATTGATCAAGGTATTCAATACCTGCAAGAACTGGCAGATGGAGGCGGGCGGTTATGCGTGGGACACAAAGGCGGATGAGGATAAACCGATAAAGGTCAATGACCATCTTTGCGATGCTACCCGCTACTTCGTGAGAACGATGAGAATAGTGCCTAAGGCACTAAAACATAGAAACTAATACGGGGGTCACACGAGAGGTAAAAAAGAATGTTAACTTACCAAGACCTTATTGAAGTAAAGGAAAATGAAGATGACAGGATGGCTTTCATCCTGCGGGCAATCAATCAGCATCAGTCTACGGATAAATATAAGACGGCGGAGATCGCTGAAGACTACTACCGCAAGCAGAACAGAACGATGCTCGACTACGAAAAAACCATTGTATCCGCATCGGGTAAAAGTATCGTGGATGAATGGAGTCCGAACCACAAAGTGGTCAGCGGATTCTTTTCAAGGTTTGTACGACAGCAGAATCAGTACCTTTTATCCAATGGCGTAACGTGGGGGAAAGATGATACTGCTGATAAGCTAGGGAAGAAGTTTGACTCACAGTTACAGAGGTTAGATAAAGCCGCTTTGATTGAATCCGTGGCTTTTGGCTTTTGGAATCTTGATCATCTGCAGGTGTTCAAGTTCCTTGAGTTCGTTCCGCTTTACGATGAGGAAAATGGATCACTTCGGTCAGGGATTAGGTACTGGCAGATTGATCCTAGTAAGCCGTTAAGGGCTACGCTATACGAAGAGGATGGCTATACGGATTACATTTGGAACAAGCGTGACGAAAGCGATGGACAGGTGCTTCACGATAAAAGGCCATACAAGATTGTGAAACGCAGAACGCAGGCAGAAGGGGAAGAAATTGTTGACGGGCAGAACTATCCTTCCTTCCCAATTATCCCTTTATATGCAAACGAGGAGCATCAGAGCGAACTTGTCGGCATCCGTGAGGGCATTGATGCTTATGACCTTATCAAGAACGGCTTTCTCAACGATCTTGACAATGCACAGTTATATTGGTTGATTCGTGGTGCGGGCGGAATGGATAACCAAGACCTTGTGGAGTTCCTTGACCGATTACTGAATCACAGAATTGCATCCCTTGATGACGGGCAGGACATTTCCATGCAGGAAGTGAATATCCCGCATGAAGCAAGGGAGCAGTTGCTTAATCGTATCGAGCGTGACCTTTACCGTGATTATCAGGCGTTGAATGTGGACGAGATCAAAAGCGGTTCCGTCGTAGTGGCTCAGATTAAAGCGGCCTATGAAGCAATGGATCAGAAAGCCAATGACCACGAGTACATGGTGACGGACTTCTTGGATAACCTGCTTGAGGTTGTCGGAATTGATGATGAGGCAACATTCCAACGGTCAATGTTAGTCAATCAGTCCGAGATGGTGCAGACTGTGCTTCAGGCAGGAGAGTACCTTGATGGCGATTACATGACGAGAAAGGTTCTTACCATCCTTGGCGATGGGGATCAAGCAGAAGATGTCCTGCGAAACCTTGATGATGAAGCAGGGCAGAGGATTCCCGAACCCGAAGAAACGCCACAGGAAGCCACAGAACAGCCTGAAGAGGAAGAGGTGTAATCTATGTCTGATTACGGGCATAGAGCCACAGACATTGCCATAGAGCGTTTAAGCAAGGATATCCGCAGGGAGTACAAGAAAGCATCGCAAGAGGTTGAAGCGAAGCTGAAAGATTACATGAAGCGATTCGAAGCCAAGGATAAGAAGTGGGCGGAATGGGTCGCTGAAGGGAAAAAGACAAAACAGGAATATAAGGCTTGGCGTACTCAGCAGATGCTTGTCGGGAAACGATGGAAGAACCTTCGTGATGACCTTGCGAGGACATACCGTAAAGCGGATAAGGTTGCTTACGAGTATATCACAAAAGGTAAAGCAGAAGTATTCACTCTCAATGCAAACTACAGCACCTATCAAATTGAAAAGGAACTTGGGATCAGCACGAACTTTACGCAGTACAATCCTGATGCAGTTCTGAGGAATATTGCAAAAGACCCTGAGTTTCTTCCCCCGCCGGGGAAAAAACTAGCCAAGCAACTGCGGGAGAATCGTGCTTTAAAATGGCACAGGAGGAAAATCCAATCTGTAGCAACACAGGCGATCCTGCAGGGAGAAAGCATCACCAATGTAGCGAAACGTATATCCAAAGAACTTGGCAACAGGACAACCAAGGAAGCAATTCGTGATGCCCGCACCATGATGACGGGAGCAGAGAACGCAGGTCACTATGAAGCCTATGAACGTGCAAGGAACATGGGGTTGCCGTTTACCGATTATTGGGCGGCGGTACATGACAACAGGACGAGGACTTCCCATCGGAATCTTGATGGACAGCCGAGAGGAGAAAACGGATATTTCTCAAACGGGCTTCAATACCCCGGCGATCCTTGGGGAGAACCTGCCGAAGTGTATAACTGTTTTAGCGGTGATGTTTTTGTATCAACAAACAGCGAAATACAAAGGAGTTATAAGCATAAGTATGACGGTGAATTACTCACCATCAAAACTGCCAGTGGCATAGAGATCACCTGTACTCCTAACCACCCAATACTTGGGCTTAGAGGGTGGGCAAGAGCGTGTAGTTTTAACGAGGGAGATGACCTTTTCGTAGCACTCAGCAGAAACAGTTTTATTGCGGGGAGAAATCCATACATAAAGCATATTTTTACCCGATTTGACACAGTTCATAAGTTTATTGATAAATTTGGAAGAAAGAGGACTTGCACATTGGGTGTGAATTTCCACGGCGATATTCCCACATCCGATGTCGAAGTTATAACTCATGTAGGGTTCTTGAGGAACAACAGGAATACCTTGCTCGGTAAATTTATCAATAAACTCCTGCTCAAAAATACCAATAAATCTTTTGTGGGCAAGAGCACGTTTATGAAGCATTTCAGGAGTATTCTTTCTATTCCGCTTCGCTTCATTGGCAGAGCGTACAAGTCTCTTACGTTCTTCTGGTGGCGTTTGAGACATTCTAAGGTACATGGACTCAGACCTATTGCGTGGAGTGATTCCTACGGATTTAAGCCTGCGGGAAATGACATCTCGGGACACATTAAATTGCTCGGAGAGTGCCTTAACGGATTTGCCGGAATTGTATTCATGGACAAGATCGTCCGTATTGATGTTAATTCTAAACATTGTGATGTATTCAACCTCCAAACTAGAAATGGGTATTATTTTGTTAACTCTATTATATCAAACAAAAATGGAGGCGACAATGACATTGCAGGAATTATTGCCCATAATTGCAGGTGCAGACTAGAATCCTTCTTCTCAGGGATTGAGAAAGACTTCGAACAAATTTACAACAATCATGATCGAAGGGATGATATCAAGGACATGACATGGGATGAATGGAAGAAAGCAACTCCTGTGTCAAAGTCTATTCTTTCGCAGAAAAGAAAAGGCGAATATTATAAATGGAAGTACGTTAAAGAATACAGGACAAGGTGATATCATGAGTAATGTCAAGATCATAGATAATTCATCGTTGGTTAGGGCGGCGATGGCAGAGGTTAAGGATAAAATTCTTGTTGCGTGTTCTATCCAAGGAGCAAATAACTGTGCTAATGAATTGGAGAATGCTCCACGAAGGGTGGATACAGGACGCCTAAAAACTTCTATCAACGGGACGGTAAGAGGAAACAGTGCGGTAATCGGAACGAATGTGGAATATGCCGTTTATGTTCATGACGGCACGTCAAAGATGTCACCGAACAGATTCCTGCGTAATGGCATCGAGCGGAATGCAGATGAGTACAGACAGATCATGGAGTATGCATTGAAGCATACAGAGATATGAGGGCTTAACCGCTCTCATATTTTTTTGAAAATTTTTTTGAGAAAATTAAATAAAAGTATTGACATTATAAATAAAATAGTTTATACTATGGTTGTAAGGAAATGAAGCACACACACAGGAGGAAAAAGAAATGAGAAAGGCTATTATTGAATTAAGAGAGGGCAACCACGAAATGAGAGAGCGTAGCATTAAATTATTTACAATCTTTGGTAGCGTCTACGCACCGCTTAGCAAAACCAAAGTTGTAAACGGGATCGCAGAAGTTCCGGAATGGGTATTTTTAAACGCAGGATTAAACCCTTGCCAAATGGTAACAGGATACAAAGGTATGAGGGTCGGGGCGTAAGCCCCTTCCAGTTACACACAATGAAAGGAGAACACACAATGTATAGAAGTTATGAGAATCCATGGAAACTGGAAGACCTTTTGGAAGATGCAAAAAGAAGACTGAGCGATGCGATAGCAAGAGGCGATGATGATTGCTATGACCTGTATCAGGAAGTTGAGGAATTGAAAGAGCGAGTCAACTTCGCTTGGCAGGATGATGAGTTTTAGAAAGGATGTGATCGATCAAAGATGAAATTAGCCGAGGTTAATACCTCGGTTATTTTTTGCAAAAATATTGCATACACAATTTCTTTATTTTATAATACATATGACACTAATAATGTATCCGAGGAGGATATATATAACAAATGAAGAGCACCACAACTGGCACACCTATCAAGTGCGAGTGCGGGAAGTTGGTTGCAGTATCGCAGGATGGAAAAATCCTTGTGATGTGTAAGCGATGCAAACGCCTTGTGGATGTGCTAAATATCGAAAGAGCCAAGAGCCGTTGAGCCGAGAGCCGTGACTGTATCACAAAAAATCGTGATGCAGGGCGGCTCTCTTTTTTTATGCGGGGATCATGAGGAACTATGATCGGACGCAAAGACCGAACGGCAAGGGAATGCCAACGAAGGGATTAGGAGGTCTAAATGTTAACAAGAAAAATGTTATCCGCAATGGGCATTGAAGCCGAGAAGATTGATCAGATTATCGAGGGACATACTGAGACAGTAAGTGGCCTTCAGGATGATCTTGAGAAAGCGAAAGCGGATGTAGAAAAGTATAAGGCTGAAGCATCCAAAGTAAAGGGACTTGAGAAGAAGGTCGAGGAACTGGAAGCCGATGCTTCATCTGCAGAGGACAGCAGTGCCAAGTACGAGGAACTAAAGAAACAATTCGAAGACTACAAGGCAGAGGTTGCCAAAAAGGAAACGGATGCGATCAAGACGGAAAAGTTCCGTGAACTGCTGAAGGACATCGGACTGTCCGACAAGGGCATTGCTATGGCACTGAAATGGCAGGGCGTTGACGGGGTTGAGTTATCTGAGGATGGCAAGATATCCAATGCTAAAGACCTGCGTAAATCAGCCAAGGAAGATTGGGCAGAGTACATTGTATCTGAGCATGAAGAAGGGGCTGACACTCCGACACCGCCTGAGACTGGCGGGAAGAAGATGACCAAGGCGGACATCATGGCAATCAAGGATCGCAACGAACGGCAGAAAGCAATCTCTGAAAACCTTGAAGTATTTGGTTATAAGGAGATTTAAATGGCAAAAGCAAGATTAACAAAATCCGTAAATATTAGCACCACCGCAAGAGAGGTGGATTTCGTAACTAGATTCGCAGACAACTGGGAGCACCTGCGTGACATCATGGGAGTTTCCCGTCTTATCAGAAAGACACCGGGCACAGTCCTGAAGTCTAAATATGCAACGGTAACCCTGCAGAGCGGTGCAGTTGGTGAGGGCGAGGAGATTCCGTACTCTCAGGCATCCGTAGCAACCAAGGACTATGCACCCATCAATGTTGAGAAGTTCGCAAAGGCTGTATCCATCGAAGCGATCAATGAGCATGGATATGATGATGCCATCGGCTTAACTGATGACCAGTTCCTGTTTGAGTTACAGACAAATGTAACTGGCAGGTTCTACACCTTCCTGAACACTGGACGCCTGATCGAAGCAAAAGCAAGTTTTCAGGCGGCACTGGCAGAAGCACAGGGCAGAGTTCGCAACAAGTGGAAAAAGATGCACAAGGGAATCACCGAAATCGTTGGTTTCTGTAATATCCTTGATGCTTATGACTACCTTGGTGCGGCTAACATCACTGTACAGTCTGAGTTCGGCATGAACTACATCGAGAACTTCCTTGGTTACTCTCGACTTTTCCTTTGCTCCGATGATGAGGTGGCAAGAGGTAAAGTGATTGCTACTCCTGTTGAGAACATGATCCTGTATTATGTTAGCCCTGATGACAGTGATTTCGCAAGAGCAGGTCTTGCTTACACTACAGATGGAATCACTAACCTGATCGGATTCCATGTACAGGGCGATTACAAGACAGCCGTATCCGAGTCCTATGCACTCATGGGCTTAACCCTGTTTGCAGAGTACCTTGACGGTATTGCAGTTGTTGACATCGGAACAGCTACCTTTACTCAGGTGCAGACTCCTGCCAAGGCAGACATCGCAACCTACTTCGAGAAAGATGCAAATAACGACTACTTCCCGACATCCGATACTGATGTAGTTCAGACAAAGACCTACTACACAAGGAGTGTAAGTGCAGGAGCGTAAGATATGGCGAAGAAATGGAAAGTCATAAAATCCTTTGCCGATAAAAAGGACGGGGGCTACACTTACCAAGTCGGTGAGCAGTACCCCCGTACTGGCGGGGTAACTGATACAGACCGTATTGAGGAATTATCTTCCTACGTAAATCGTACTGGAGAACCGCTCATTGTTGAGGACAGCAGTGGAGATTCTTCGCTTCCTGATGTTACTACGGATGATAATGGCGATGTGCTTACCGTAGTCGAAGGAGCGTGGGATAAGGCTGAACCAAGTGGCGGTAGTCAGCTTCCGATAGAAGTATATGAGGTTTATACCGAGGATTACGAAGCATATAATTTGGCTAATGAAGTTACGTACACCCAAATCAAAAATGCGGCAACGTCGGAAGGGAAGCTGTGCTTTTTACGAGTAAGATTCCCAGATGCCCCTATTTATGACGGAACCCTTTACACTTATAGAGGCTACTTTGATGGGAACCCTAATTTCATTAGATTTGAATATCAAAGTGTTGAAATCTCAAACAATATCAGCAGTCTGGTTTGCCGAAGAATTGATATATACGCCGATGGAACCGTCATTTATAACGAGGAGGCCGGCGGCAATATCCCGCCAGTATAAAACCATTAAATATGTACAAAGTTATAAAATCATTCACAGACCTTCAGGATGACAATCATCTGTATCAGATTGGAGACACCTTCCCAAGAGAAGGCAAAGAGGTAACTGAGATTCGGCTTCAGGAACTTTCCACTACAACGAACTTACAGCGTGTCCCGTTGATTGAGGAAGAGAAGCCGAAGAAGAAGAGGACGCGAAAGAAAAAGGTTGATAAGGAATGACGATGTTAACGGAAGTATGCCAGTATCTTAAGAACTGGTTTGACCGAGATCAAGCCAAATTTTACGGGCAGATCAATATCGAGGGAAACCTCATAAAAGTGGATACAGAGGATATTGGTTTGACGGGAGGTCAATACTTCCGCATTATCGGAAGCCTTCTCAATGATGGAGTCTACCAGTATCCTTCCGAGGAACTGAAGGACGAGTCCTTCCGTGGAGCAATATGGAGCATGGCTATACCCCCGGCTGTGCTCGCTCTTGCGGAAGAAATAAACGAGTGGCAGGGGAAGTATGGCGGTACATCAAGTCAGTCCATGTCCCCGTATCAAAGCGAAAGTTTTGGGGGCTACAGTTATTCCAAGGCAAGCGGTTCTGCAGGCAACGGAACATCAAGCGGTTGGCAGGATGTATATGCTAACCGCCTTGCCCCTTGGAGAAAGATATTGTAAGGGGGATGGCTTATGTCACTATTAGAAGAAGCTATGGAAACGTGCGTGTTTCTCAGCAAACAAAAAGAAAATGATGGTTATGGCGGTTATGTCAATACATGGACTGAAGGAGCGGAATTCAAGGCGGCGATTGTTTTTGACACTTCCATGCAAGCTAGGATTGCAGAAAAGCAGGGTGTGACAAGCAGATACACCGTGACCACATCAAGGACACTGCAATTACAATACAACGATTATTTCAAGAGAGTCCGTGACGGTAAGTTTTTCCACGTCACTTCAGACGGTGATGACCGCTATACGCCACAAAGTGCATCCCTTGACATGAATCAGGTGGAAGCAGAAGAGATTACAAGTCTGCCGAGGTAACCATATGGATGAATGGAAAGCACTGGACAGCTTTTGGAATAGCTTTACGATACCCGCATACGATGAGAACACTGTGCCTGATGATGTAGAAATGCCGTATATAACATACGAATCAGGGATTAGTGAATTAGGCAACAAGATAACCCTAAGTGCATCATTGTGGTATCGAACCACATCATGGCAGGACATAAGCCAGAAAGCAAAAGAAATAAGCAACACTATTGGCGGAGGAACTGGCGTAGCATATTCCGGTGGAAGGTTATGGGTAACAAGGTCAGTGCCGTTTGCAAGGCGAATGGATGAACCTGATGACCCTGCTGTCAGACGGATCGTGCTACAGATTGAAGCCGAGTTCCAATCCGCATAAAGGAGAAAAGATGGCACAGAAATTCACGAAAGTTCCCGATGACACATTCGAGAAACTTCAGCTTAATGCGGGTATTTTAGTCGACACATTCACTCCTGAGAGTGGAACGATTGGCAACATCCTTGGAGCAACTACAGGCGGTATCAACTTCACTACCAATCCTGAGTTTACGGATTTTGGAGAAGACATCGACAATGTTCCGAATAACATGATGGAACTCAAACATTTGAATCAGTTCGATCCGCAGATGAGTGGAACATTCCTTACCTGTACTCCTGCACTGGCAAAGAGCCTCGTGGGTGCGGCAGATGTTGATACCACAGATACCACAAAGGTTGTTCCGAGAGCGGAACTTTTAGCAACGGACTTCGATGAGGTATGGTGGATTGGAGACTACTCTGATGTAAACACGGGACAAAATGCAGGATTTATCGCTATCAGGTTAATGAATGCATTGAATACTGCAGGTTTTCAGATTCAGTCCACAAAAAATGAAAAAGGTCAGTTAGCGTTCGAATATCATGGGCATTATTCCATTGAGGATCAGGACACTGTACCGTTCGAGATTTATGTGAAAAAAGGAACAGCCTAAAGCAAACAGGGGGTAAAAAATGAAAAATTTAGCAAACTGCAAACCGTCAGAGTTTCTCCGTCAGACTAACAGGATTCGCAAGTCGGCATCGAAATGGCTGAAGGATGTGAATGTCTTTGAAATCAGACGGCGGAAGCCTGACGGTTTTGAGGACATGACAGAAGAAGAAAAAAAGGAAAGCATGAGGGAGCAAGCACGTGAGAATCTTTACGAAATGATGGACTCTGCATTGGAAACGTATGCGGATGAAACACTCGAACTGCTTGCTCTTTTATGTTTTGTAGAGCCTGAAAAGGCGGATGACTACAAAGTAACTGACTATCTGAAATCCTTCACTGAAATAATCAATGATAAGGACGTTATGGATTTTTTTATCTCATTGATCAGATTGACGGAGACCGTTTCCTAGACTACTGCAGGACAATCAATATTCCCATGCTTGAATTAATGGGCAAGGGGTATGTTATTGACCACTGTATTTGTGAGCATAACAGGTGGATAGAAGACCACAACGAGAAGGTCAAGGAGCATGACTACCGGCTATACATGACAGAAATGGTCAGAGGTATAGCGAATACTCTTGGCATGGAAGTTAATGTAAGGTATGCCGATTTTTACGGCACTAAGACGGAGCAGAAAACGGAGAAAACTGGCGATGAGATTGCTCTTGAAGTAATTAAAAAGTTAGGATTAAAAACGACATGACAGTATATGAATTACTAGCAAAAATAACGCTTGATACAAGTGCATACGACAAAGGATTAGCCGCCGCAAGTGGCAAGCTGAGTAAATTCGGCGGGGTCATGTCAAATGGGTTCGGCAAAATAGCAAAAGCGGGCGGAATCATCTTCGGTGCGGCAAGTACGGCGGTCACTGGATTCGGAGCGACATCCTTGAAAGCAGGAATGACCTTCGACAAGTCCATGTCACAGGTTGCGGCAACCATGGGAAAGACCATGAAGGACATGGAAAATGAGGTCGGAGAAGTTGATCTCGCATGGGGTCACTTCTCAGGAAACCTCAGGGACTATGCACAGGAAATGGGAGCACATACGGCATTCTCCGCATCTCAGGCGGCGGATGCCCTTAATTATATGGCTTTAGCGGGATATGACACCGAGAAGTCGATGAGTATGCTTCCAAACGTGCTGAACCTTGCGGCGGCAGGCGGAATGGAACTTGCCACGGCTTCCGACATGGTAACCGATGCTTCTTCCGCTCTTGGGTTATCCACGGAGGAGACCACGGCTTTAGTTGACAAAATGGCACAGGCATCAAGTAAGTCCAACACGTCTGTTGAACAGCTTGGTCAGGCTATGTTGACTGTTGGTGGTACTGCTAAGGTACTAAAGGGCGGAACAACGGAGTTGTCTACCGCATTAGGAATCCTTGCGGATAACGGTGTTAAAGGAGCGGAAGGTGGAACGGCTCTGCGTAACATCCTGACAAGTATTCAGGGTGATAAGTTTGAGAAGACCTTCGGCTCAATGGGAATCAGTGCCTACGATGCTGAAGGCAATCTGAGATCGCTGAAAGATGTTTTTGGTGACATGAGTACGGCAATGGAAGGGATGACCGATGAGGAAAAGACAGACCTCATCAACAAGACCTTCAATTCCCGTGATCTGAAGAATGTCAATGCCCTGTTAGGAACATCTGCCGACAGGTGGGATGAGTTGTCGGGGGCGATTGATGATTCCTCAGGTGCGGCTCAAAAGATGGCGGATACTCAGCTTGACAACCTTGCTGGAGACATCACGCTTTTCAAATCTGCCTTAGAAGGTGCTCAGATTGCACTTACTGATCAGGTCTCGCCTGCAATGAGGGGATTTGTCAAGGAAGGTTCAGAAGGACTTTCCAAGATGACAGAGTCTCTGAAAGATGGTGACTTCGCAGGTGCTATGACGATCCTTGGCGAAACTGTTGCCAATGAGGTTGTAAAACTGGCACAGGGTCTTCCTCAGGTAATGGCGGCGGGAGCAAGCCTATTGCAAGGACTTGCACAAGGAATCATTTCAGGAGCACCAAAGATTATGGATGCCCTGTATGAGACCGTAGAAGGGGCGATGGATGCCTTTAACGGCATTGACTTTGGCAAGGCAGGAGATGCCCTGATGGATGGTCTCGGCATGGCTTTGGAAGGTGCTATGAGCATCGGAGACCTGTTTGTTTCTGCTGGATCGGAAATACTTGGTAGGATGGCAAGTGGGCTTGCAGAGGGCGTTCCTCAGTTCCTAGAGGGCTTCATGCCAATGTTACTAGGACTCAGTGAATACATAAGAGCGAATGCGGGAACAATGATCGATGCGGGACTGAATCTGCTTGTACAACTGGCACAGGGAATCGCAAACGGGCTTCCTGTGCTGATTGCATACCTCCCGCAGATCATTAGCAACATAGCTAATGTCATCAACGACAATGCTCCGAAGGTATTAATGGCGGGCGTGAAGATTATCGTGACATTGGCACAGGGAATCGTTAACGCACTTCCTGCCATCAGGGACAACTTCCTGAATATCCTGAAGATGATTTTCGATGTTATCATGGCTTTCAACTGGGTAAGCCTTGGTGGTAACATCGTCACGTTCATCAAGAACGGCATAAATACGCTAAAGACCGCTATCCCTGAGGCTCTGAAGAACATTGGACAGACCGCTATGGAATGGTTGTCTGCAATCCAATGGTCAACACTTGGAGCAGATATTATTGACCTGATCCTGATTGGGCTTGAGTCCTTGGCATCTGCATTACCCACAGCGTTAAAGGCTATTGCAACAACGGCATGGAATGCCTTTAAGTCTATCCCTTGGGGAAGCGTTGGAAGGGCGGCAATATCCGCTCTTGCTACTGGTATTTCGTCTTCGGGCGGAAAGATCAAGAGTATAATCAAGGGTATCGTTGATAAGGTCAAATCAACAATATCAAGCGGATTCAAATCCGCAAAGGATAAAGCGGTTAATACCTTCGAAAGCATGAAGACGGGAGTCGCAAACAAAATCAATGCGGTAAAAGACAAAGTCAAGAGCGTTGTTGATAAGATAAAGGGATTCTTCCCTCTGAGGATTGGCAAGATATTCAGTGGATTACAAATTCCTCACATTAGCGTGTCGGGAGGCTCTGCTCCTTTTGGCATCGGCGGAAAAGGATCGCTTCCGAAATTCCACGTCAGATGGTACAAAAAGGCGATGGAGAATCCTTATCTGTTTTCTGACTCAACACTTTTTGGTGCAGGTGAAGCAGGAGCAAGGGACGAGATGCTATATAGCAAACGTGCTTTGATGGATGACATTGCATCTGTAGTGAGCGGTCAGCAGGAAAACAGCTTCGGCAGAGCGGTGCAGATTACGAATTATATCACGATTGAGGGAGCGGAAGACCCTGAAGACTTCGCTGAGAGATTCATCCGCAAGCTGAAGCTAGATATGAGGACGGCTTAATATGGCAAAAAAGAAAAATTGGGAATTAGTACTGGTTAATATCGTTACAAAAGCTTCTAAGAAACAGTCGGGATTAAGCATAGCTAGGAGCGGACATAATACATACGCCTGTACATGGAAGCTTGGGCAGACATATGACTCTCAGAAATTCGGATATACAACTCATGGTGCATCTACTTGGAGAGGTTATTCCTATCCAAGCGTGACAAAAGGACAGACGAAAGCGACAGTAACCATTGACAGGACAAGGTATTATCCGTACACATCAAGATACGTCAAGGGAATCCGGTTTGCCGTTAGAGGAAAAGGCAAGACAACAAAAAGCAACAATACAGAAACTCAGTATACAGAGTCTGAATGGGTTTACAAGGACATCGATCTTTATGCCCCGAAATCCCCTTCATTAACTGCTACATTAAGCGAAACGTATACCAATGTAACTACATTTTCTTGGAGCGTGGCTGATGCAGGAAACGATAGCCGTTATGTTTTCCATGACGTGCAATGGGAATCCATTCTTGTTAAGGATTCTAGCGGTAGTGGCAAGAGTCAAAACTGGAGCGTAAGTTCCAAGACATCAAGAACGGGTGAAAGTGCTAGTGGAAGCCGTACCATAACAGAGGACACTGCCGTTCTTGCAAACGGCTCTTACACAAGATGGTTCAGAGCACGTTCAAGGGGAATGGCAGGAACGAGAGGATGGGAATATGCACACCACACATATGCAAGACCTTATCAGGCTAAGATTGACACTGTAAAAGCCGAAACGACACAGGCAGGAGGGTTTCAATGTTACTGCAAATGGACGGCTGATTCCAGTTTCGCAAGACCGATTGACTCAACATCGGTACAGTACTGCCTGACCATTCCCGATGCAGGATTATCCTGCCCTACTGGGGCAAGTTGGAGCGATGCCAATGTATCCAGTGACACGAGTGGGTATGATGCAGTCACCTTTTCGATCGATGATCTCTTGTCGGAAGACCAGTGCTTGTTCGTGAGGGTGAATACGCAACACGACACCTATGTAACTTATGGACTTCCTGCCTTGGCTTCAATCGGCAAGCTGAAGACACCATCTGCCCCGGATGTCAGCATATCCACTGCAACTCACAATGCAACGATTGAGTGCGACAACAACGCAGATGAGGTTCCTGATTCGTTTATTGCTATCGAGTTTCAAATGGGCGATGAGCCTGCTTGGGATATCGGGATAATTCCTCACGGTCAGGATAGCGTAACGGTTCAGTGCCCTGATTGGGGAGATAAACCCATCGCCTTTATTGCAAGGGCGGTTGTTGGAACATATAGAACCGCAGAAAGAGCCGATGGAGCGGATGCTTATGTAGTGACCCCAAGAGCAGAGTCGAATAGGACATCCTATGAGTCAGGTTCTATCCCTACTGCACCAACCAATGTGCTTGCAGTTCCTACCCTCAATACTGGAACGGTAAGAGTCTCATGGGATTGGAGTTGGTCAGGAGCAAGGGCGGCAGAGTTGTCTTGGGCGGATCACGATGATGCATGGGAGTCTACAGACGAACCAGATACCTACGTTGTATCGAACCTCAATGCTTCAAGATGGAATGTCGCAGGGCTTGCCACCGGAAAGCGATGGTTCTTCCGAGTAAGGTTAATGTCCTCCGAAGACGATGCTAACTATTCGCCGTACAGCGATATCGTTTATGTGGACTTGTCTTCTACACCCGCTATCCCTTCCTTGTCACTATCCAAGGGCGTAATTACAGAAGACGAGTCGGTGACGGCTAGTTGGTCTTATACCACGGAAGAAGCATATCAGGAATATGCTGAGATATGTGACATTGCAGACCCGGCTCAGACCAATAAGGAATACATTTTAACTACAGATACAACTGTGAAGGCAAAAGATTACTTTGTTCGTGGAGGAAGTGGAACGAGTGAAAGTCCTTTTACTTATGGCATTGTTGATCTTGCTGAATATGAATTAACGCAGGATGCAAGCCCTGTTGACGGCAAGATATACTATGAGAGGTCAGGAGAGGGCACGAGTGCTTCTCCGTATGTCTATGTGATAGTTAGTGAACTTGAGAGCATAGAGGGGTTATATGAGCGTTCTGAAGCGTCAGAGAGCAATCCCGCACAGATGGGGTTGTACGAACTGGAGCGAAAGATTATCGCTCACGTGGAATCTGCACAGTCAATAACTATCTATCCTAGTGAGGTTGGATGGTCTGCGGGAGAAACCCATTACTTAGCGGTAAGGGCAAAGGGAGCAACCGGACAAATCACGGAGGAATGGAGCGACTACAAGTCCGTTGCTGTTGCCGTTCCATTAACCTGTGAGATATCTGCTACATCCTTAGAGGATGCCACAGCGGATGAACCTGAGTTGCATCTAACAGACCTGCCATTAACCGTGAAGGTAGACGGGGCAGGGGATGTCAACAGGACAGTCGTGGTAGTGGAAAGGGCAGAATCTTACATCCTTGACAGACCTGATGAGAATCGATTTACAGGCTATGAAGGGGAAATGGTTGTATCCCGTGAACAGACTGGGGATGCCTTGATAACCTTTGAACGTAATGACCTTTTGCATCACTTTGACGATGGAGCAAGGTACAGGATTACCGCTCTTGTAAAGGATGACATCGGACAGATAGCAGAAGCAACACCTGTGGAGTTTGTGGTCAGGTGGACAGAACAAGCCATCATGCCTGAAGCATGGGCAGTGGTGGATACTCAATATGATGCAGTTGTCATCGGTATTGAAACCCCTGAAGGAGCAAGCCAAGATGCTACTTGTGATATCTACAGATTATCCTCGGATAAGCCTGAATTAATCTATGAGGGAGCACCGCTTGGTTCGAAGATCGTTGATCCGTATCCTGCCATTGGAGAGAGTGGCGGGCATCGGATTGTATACAAGACAGTAAACGGTGACTATATCACAGAGCAGAACATGACTGCTTGGATTGACCTGCATGAGGACGAGGATGATATTCTCGATGTTGACTATGCCATCATAGACTTCGAGGGTGGACATATCCGACTCTACCATAACTTGGACTTGTCTCAATCTTGGGACAAGGACTTCAAGGAGACTGCATATCTTGGTGGAAGTGTACAGGGTGACTGGAATCCTGCAGTAAGCAGAACCGCATCCTTATCAAGTACCGTGATTCGACTTACTGAGTCGGATAGCATCCTGCAGATGCGAAGGTTAGCGGTCACTCCTACGGAGTGCCACATAAGGACTCCCGATGGTTCATCCTTTGCGGCGGATATTCAGGTATCCGAATCAAGCGGAACGGAAACGAGAAATCTGATTTACGATTACAGCTTAAAAATAACTAGAATTGACACAGAAAGGCTTGACGGCCTCACCCTTGAGGAATGGCAAGCACAACATGAGGAACAATAATGGACTGGAGAAAAGGCTTTTCTGCATCTTATTATGCCATGGTAGTTGATCCTGTGACATGGAAGGATACAGAACGAATTGATATAACAGGAGGTTCAATTTCACATCAAGAATCCGACCTGCGAGTCTCCGGGGATATTGACTGTGTTCGATTCGACTACGGAGAAACGTGGGTGAGAGTCTATCTTGATGCATTTCAAGGGCAGGATTCTGCCCACGTTCCGCTTATAACGGGGTTGACCTGTTGCCCCGATGATGACTTTGACGGCTTCTATCGGACAAATGCCGTTGAGATATATTCAGTATTAAAGCCGTGTGAAGATGTCCTTCTCCCAAGAGGATATTACGTCCCCGCAGGTCAGGTTGGAGCAGATGCAATAGAAGACTTGCTGAAGGTATCCCCCGCACCGATTGAGATTGAAGGGGATTCACCAAGGTTGCAGAGCAACATCGTTGCAGAGAACGGCGAGAATCATCTTACCATGACGGAGAAAATCCTGCTAGCTATTAACTGGCGGATGATCTTGAGAGGGGATGGAACAATAGTTCTCGCACCGAAAAGCGATGAGCCTGTAACATCCATAGATACGGTGGAGAACGACATCCTTGAGCCAAAAATCAAGCGGACAAAAGATTGGTATTCTTGCCCAAATGTATTCAGAGCGATTATTGATAGCATAACCGCCATTGCAAGGGATGATGATCCTGACAGTCCATATTCCACCGTAAGCCGTGGAAGAGAAATATGGGAAGAGGATGACAAGTGCGATTTAAACGACCGTGAAAGTCCTTCTGAGTACGCACAGAGGCGGTTGAAGGAATCTCAAAATGTTACGGAGACTATAACATACGACAGGCGTTTCCTTCCTGATGCGGATGTAACCGACTGCGTAACTCTTAATCTTCCGGGGCTTGGGATAACTGGAAAGTACAGAATCAGGTCGCAATCAATCGAATTAACCCACGGGGCAAGAACATCGGAAGAGGTGGTCAAGATATGAGTGCGAAACTGGATAGGATCATTAAAGGGTTGAAAGAAGCTATCCGAGAAGCAAACAGAAGAAGGACATCATCCTTGGATACACCTGCTACAGTGACAAGAATCGATGGTGACACAATGTATGTTCACATGGACGGTGGAACGCCTGAAACACCTGTTAAAAAAACAATTGATGCCAAGATCGGAGATACCGTGCAGGTACGAGCAAAAGGCGGTCAGGCATGGGTAACAGGGAATCAGACAGCACCACCAACAGATGACACGGTTGCCCATGCATCTGCAAAGACTGCCACGGATTATGTTACCGACACGAATGATGGAATCTTTGTTCATCGTAATAACGATAACAAGAACGGGGTCAGAATCCGAAACAATGTTGACATTGTGAGGAATGGAAAATCTGTTGCAAATTACGGAGAAAATGCTCGAATTGGCAGGACTGACGGGGCAAGAATGGTTGTTGGCTCAGATAATATTCAGGGCATCAACGAAAGTGGATACGAGCTGTTTCGACTTGGATTTGACGGTGAATCTGACCTAATCAGTTATTTCGATGACAATGTATTCGAAGCAGATGTAACGAGTTATCAGGGGACGGTTGCAACGTTCTCTGCCGAACTTCCTTCCATTCTTCCTACAGGAGCAATGTTTCGAATAACATTAAACACAGACAGGGCGTTCAGTGTCATCTTTGACGATATGCAGATTGGAGTAGCTTCCTCTCAAACCAAAACAAGTTCCAACGACTATACTCTCAATTATAACGGGGAATCAACCATAACAATAAATGGGATGGTGAGACAGTCGGTTGTTCCTTCGGGAACAGATAGCATATGGCGGTTACGCTGTAGATGTAGCACGACCATAAAAACGCCATCATTTACCCTTGGCAATAGGAAGACGTTAACGAAGGGAAAGTATTCCGTAGCACTTGGAGAAGGTTTGATTGCAGAAGCTGATCATCAAGTTGTGATAGGAAAGTATAACGACAATGATGATAATGCTTCTTTTATCGTTGGAAATTCAGGCAACATATTTACTGTCAAGAATGATGGAAATGTGTATGCCGATGCGGATTACTACTCAGGCGTTAATGAGTTGGAACTTGGCACAATGATACTTCCTGCAATCCTGACATCAACTGGCAGTGAGTTGTATTTTACGATTCCCACAGGCAGACTTTTTCCAAGTGGAACAACGGTAAGCAGTCTTCAATTCAATATGAACGGAAGAGCAGGCAGTTCCGAAGGACAAGGATATTATATTGTTAGAGGATCAAGCAGTGGAACGGACACGGCACCGTTTGGGTTCGGGAGTGCAGGTGGAACAACAGCGTTCTACAACGCAAACAACAATCAGAAGTTAGTAACCCCATCAATGTGGACGGTATCCTTTCAAGGCGGAACGAATATCCTTGTCACAATAAACGGCGGAGAAAACTATTTCTTTAGTGGAAACGCAACAAAAGATGGTTATCTGAATAACCAGCCTGTTGTGCTCTATTTAACATATGTGACCGTTGGGCTATAAGAGGAGGAATAAATGCGAACTAGAAATATAAGCGTGTCGGAAGATTATGTTCCGACCATCAATCTTGGCAGACAAGGAGAGAATGCCGTCAGCCAAGTAGTATTCGATGTGTCGAGTTTGATTACCGATTA
>Ga0247611_10001598_pt1:32500-37500 | contig 39988 bp, 22 predicted proteins | sample 177DNAGHGhighgp2_FD_192422 | JGI IMG/M metagenome (GOLD analysis project Ga0247611, IMG submission 192422) | Sheep rumen microbial communities from Palmerston North, Manawatu-Wanganui, New Zealand - 1770 DNA GHGhigh gp2 | ecosystem: Host-associated > Mammals > Digestive system >... | reverse complement strand
CATTATCTATTAAGAATGAATTTTCTAACATTTGACTCCGTACCACGAACGGGTTTAGTCGTACACTTAAAAGAAAACCCATAAAATCCATGGGCCGATTTGATGATTCATTGATATAGATTCTTCTTGTTTGCAACCATAGGCAAAAATTATATTGCCAGAAATTGACAAAGTAATATTTAAATTTAGCCATCAGAAGAAATGTCCCCCTTGAAGCCAGAATACCTTTTCCCTGATACCTAACATAATGCAGAAAAGGATCCTTGAAAAACCAAAGGATAACCCCAAAATGCTTAGTAAATACTTTTACAAAATGTTCTAACTTTAGGTAGAAATAAACTCGTGCAAGAAAGGCTCCGTAAGATGTTGATCGTAAATGAGAGGATTGGTTGCGGAGAAAAACGAAGATGGATTCGCATTCACATACGTAGGAATTATATAGGAACAATAAGAATCTTTGATTCTTTTTTTTTGAAAAATCGGAAACAGACCTCTTTAGAGTAATAACACTATTACAATACTCATAAAGAAAGAATCGTAATAAATGCAAACAAGAGGTATCTTGTACCCAGTAACGAACAGTTTGAACCAATATTTCCAAATGGATAGGGTGAGGTATCAATATATCTAACACATAATTTAAACGTAAAAATTTGTCCTCTAAAAAAGGAAATATTGAATGAATTGATCGTAAATTTTGAGATGCTTTTAGTTCTTTTCCATCTAGGGAAGATATTAATCGCATAGAAAAGGGAATTTCCGCAATAGTTGCAAACCCCTCTGAGATCTGTTGAGAATAGAAATTTTTCTTGGGCAGAAGAAATTCATTTTTGTTAGAATCATTAACAGAAAGAATCAAATAATTCTGTTGATACATTCGAATAACTAAACGTTTTACAACTAGTAAACTGTATTTTGTGTCAGAACTTTTTTTTTTATTTGACAACAAAATGGACCTGTTTAAACCTAAATCCTGATCATGTACAAGTGCATAAATATATTCCTGAAAGATAATTGGGTATAAAAAATCGTCTTGCCAAGATCTATCTAGTTCTAAATATCTTTGGAATTCCTCCATTTAAAATGCGACCAGAAACGAAAAGTAGAGGGTTTCTTGGGTTATAAAATGATACGTAGTGCGATACAGTCAAAACAAGATATTCTAGTACAAAAGAATAGATCCCTCGGAAAGAGGTAAACTCATCAACGGACTCTCTATCTTTTTTCCATCTAATTGGTTTCGTTCCTATATAGTTATAGGATAAGAAGATGGTTAGAAATCCTTTATTTTTTCAACTCAATCGCTCTTTTGATTTTGGAAAAAAAGTATCCTTATCAATATACTGTTTCTTCTACACATTCATCTCCATTTTCCATTAGAAAAGAAAATGGCTAATAGTTAGGATTCACTAAAAAAGCGGTAATTCACTCCTGGAAAAGCCGCCCCGCATCAGGCACTAATCTATTTTTAACGTTTAATTAGGGCGGGTAATCGTTCCAATTAAGAACATAAGCTCGTTTCTTTTTCTTTCCCTACAATTAGAGCCATAAGGCTCGATCCATGTATTCAATCGACCCAACTTTAAATTCATTTCGTTTCGTTCTAAGAATTCAACCAAAGTTTTTGTACCGAACTAATAAGAACGAAATGGTTTCATAATTCTCCATTGATACGACATGCTCTTTTTTCCATTCATTCCTTTCAGGATCAGTCGTGGTCTTACAAACTCTACCGATGGTGTGGACGAATCCCTTGCTTCATCCAAATGTATAAAAGAACCTAGCCGCACTTAAAAGCCGAGTACTCTACCGTTGAGTTAGCAACCCAAAGAGCGTATAGTATATAGATACAGTCGAGATCAAAATAAAAAAATTATACAAAACAACCAAACAACCAAAAATTTGAATTAGCAAAAAAGAAAAAAGGATCAACTGACAATACAAGAATACAAGAAATGTTCAAATAAAAAACTAGACCACTTGTTAGATATTTTCATCCACTACATTCTCTATATTTTTAGAGATTCTTTTTTTACATTATCTATATCTATCCATTTCCTTCTAAAAAAACTTGGTTTTGTATAAAAAAAATTCAACGAATCGTTAAATTAAATAAAGTAAAAAACAAAACGTGTTTTTTTGTATGTAGGACAAAAAAATAGAGAAAAAATGGATCCAGTTACACTTGAATTATATTTGTTCACTACACTCTTGTCAATATGTATGTTAAAAAAAAAGAACAAAAATAAATAAAGAACTTGTGTTGGATTGGCACTATCTAAAAAAGGTACATGATTAGAAAGGAAAGAATGTAAATCGAAATAAAAAAGAAGTAGAAAAAATATCAATAATTATACGTCAAATAATTCATGCTTTTTTGAGTATAGTTACAAAGACAACTATCCAATTGAAAGGAATGTGATAATTTCATATTGCTAAACCCAACTCCTACTCTTAGTGAGTTGGTCAATATAAAACTTTCCTCGTTTCTTCACTTGATCTTTTTTCTAGACAAACTATATACATACGAATCGCTCAAGTCCCTATTTAATTAAGTGAATTTTGTTTCATTAGGGCGAAGTTCTTTAAAAACCTCTGCTTTCTTTAAAATATTATAAACAGTTCCCGTAGGTTGAGCGCCCCTTTCAAGAAAATATAGAATAGCGGGAACATTTAAATAAGTTTGATTCTTTATCGGATCATAAAAACCAACTTTCCGAAGATCTCTTCCTTCTCTTCGGGACCGAACATCAATTGCAACAATTCGATAGACGGCTCATTGGGATAGATTATATGAACAATACCCCCCCTAGAAACGTATAAGAAGTTTTCTCCTCGTACGGCTCAAGAAAAATGATTTCTTCTTTTTTTTCAAGTTATGAATATATAAACTTCTAATGGCAAAAAGGTCCATAAAACCATCAAATTAATGAAACTAAGAATTAAGCCCCTTTTTGCTCTTATTCTTCTTTCCGGAAAAACCCATTTGCACCCATAACTCAAGTTAAATAACTCTCAAATAACTCAAAAGAAAAATTTCATTTATATTTATTGAGTGGTCTCTAACCCCCCCTTTGTCTGGCTTATTTAACCTCTATTGGAATTCTTCATTCTAATCCAGTTGTTGATACAATTGAGAATGAAAAGGGCCTTTCCTTGTTTCGGAATCTCTTTACTTTAAATCATTAGGTTTATACATTACTTCGTTGATCTTTAATCCTTTCAAAATGGCAGCAACATACCCCTTTTGCGATTGTTTATCAAAGAAAAGAATCAGACAAACACTTGCACTTGATTCTTTCACAATATACTTTGTTATCGAAAAGGGTTTATCAATTCCAAAAAATTTTCCTTTTGGATTGGAAACTTGGTGGGGTTGGATCCTTTCGATTTAGCTGTCAAAAATATACTTACGAAGTTGTTCCAATTTATTGATTCACACTAACCCTAGATTCTTGCTCTTAAGAAATGAATCAATACTTTCTACTCGAGCTCCATCATGTACTAGTTTCAATTAACTACACCACAAAAAAAGTGTGGGTACTAGTCTAACAGAACAGGGGATGTCGAGCCAAGAGCACCTTTTTTATATAAAATGGTGGATATAAAAATCCACATCAGATCATGTCCTTCAAGTCGCGCGTTGCTTTCTACCACATCGTTTCAAACGAAGTTTTACCATAACATTCCTCTAATTTTGAACCGGTATACAATTGATTCAATTATGGAATCATGAATAGTCATTTATTTAGGCGGTACGTACATAGAAATCTATACTTTATTCTATATCTATATTACTTTATTCTATATCTATATTAAATAGGTATTCTAGATTCAATCTATTTCGATTATTCTTATTAGAAGAAGATTAGATAGATTTTTTTCTTATTTATATAGAAATAGACACACGGCATAAGTAACTAAATACCTTCCATATGGATAGGTATATGTTCGTCTAACCCGCTTTTAATTGAAATTGAAAGAATCAATCTATCTATTATCCTATCTTGCCTGTATTAGATCACAATTGGATTAAGTTAGATCTGTGTGGGTCAATGCCGTTTGTGAAAAAGATAGAATTAAAAAACGAAGTATTAAATTATAAAAAGCGAAAGAAGAAGAATATTATATATATACTCTATACTATATAATATAAGACTACACTTTTTATTACAAAAAGTCCCTTGGTAAAAAATTTTTGAATAGAATCCAGATGCTCTGGGACGGAAGGATTCGAACCTCCGAATAGCGGGACCAAAACCCGTTGCCTTACCACTTGGCCACGCCCCACTGAGATTTCTACTCTACACTAATATTGTTATTGATTATTCGTCAATTCCAACCAAAATTTCTATAGAATCCAGTCGATTGCTATTTGGATTTTCACACATATAGGTATAGAATGAAACTTAATTTCTTGATCATTACATATAATTTAATTAAGATAATGTATGAAAGTATGATTTCTTCTATTCTCTTTTTATTTGAGAATGGAAGAGTTTTTGATTGAGTAAGTTCAAAAAAAAAAAAAGAAACGAAAGGATTTTTGATCGACTTTGCTTTCTTCATTTTTCGCTTATCTTATATCAATAACTCAATCAAAATGCAATAATCTTCAATAAAAAAGATGTCTGCTATGCTTAATATCTTTAGTTTGATCTGTATTTGTCTTAATTCTACCCTTTTTTCGAGTAGTTTTTTATTCGCCAAATTGCCCGAGGCCTATGCATTTTTGAGTCCAATCGTCGATTTTATGCCAGTCATACCTCTACTCTTTTTTCTACTAGCCTTTGTTTGGCAAGCTGCTGTAAGTTTTCGATGAGATTTCAAATATCGTCCTAGAAAAGGATTTCTCGAGAAAAATTTAGAATATATATGGTTATAGAAAAGATCAGATACGTTTTTATAGTATGAACTCTCAATTCAAATATAAAATTTCAAATAGAAAAAGTCTTGGATAGCCTCGAAAGATGGGAATCACTTCCTTTATCGTTCTAACA
>Ga0247611_10001598_pt1:22500-27500 | contig 39988 bp, 22 predicted proteins | sample 177DNAGHGhighgp2_FD_192422 | JGI IMG/M metagenome (GOLD analysis project Ga0247611, IMG submission 192422) | Sheep rumen microbial communities from Palmerston North, Manawatu-Wanganui, New Zealand - 1770 DNA GHGhigh gp2 | ecosystem: Host-associated > Mammals > Digestive system >... | reverse complement strand
CATGTTATGTTAATAGGTCCACATTATTGGTTGCTAGAGAATCAAAGTATATTTACCAACGAATCGCGAAATGCTATGGTTCTTACATATTATTATATATATGATTTATTTCTTAATTTATTCAGAAGTAATTCGTGAGATCATGCGCCTTTCTTTACTAGTTATACCGAAAAGGGGCGCAACTGGTTGAATCCAGTCTATTCTTGAAATAAACAACTCGCACACACTCCCTTTCCAAAAAAGAGCAATACCCCAATCACTACACTGAGATTTATTGGATTTGTTGCTAAAATATCGGTATTAAATCCGAAACTCCCGGCAGATGGCCAGTGACCCGGGGAAACGAAAGAATCGGTTACATTTTTCATATGATCTCCTCTTATAGATAAACGACTAAAAAATCGAACATCGTTTTTTGTTGTATTACTTGACCTATTTCCTATTTCGAAATGGAAAATGGATTCAAAATAGATTCCATTTCACAATGCATTTTATTTTTCAATTGAGATTTCCAATAAGAATAAGACTTATTCGAATAGTATTAGGTACCGGGCGGCCGGGTTTTCGTGTAAATTGTGAAATACCTCGTTTGTTGCACCATTTCCTAAATTCGTTGGACTAAGAAGGGGAAGGAAGAAAGCGAGTCGGTAACACTAATTCCTCATCCTCAAATCAGCCCTTCCCCCCGGTTTTTCTCAAAGTAATTGTAGGAGCGAAATCTTGGTATAATGCGAAAAGGCAAGCAGGCAATCAAGTAAAAAAAAAATACGTATTTTTTTTTTCGGATTCTAATTAAACAAAAGGATTCGCAAATAAAAGAGCTAATGCTACAACCAATCCATAAATTGTTAAAGCTTCCATAAAAGCCAAACTAAGCAATAAAGTACCTCGTATTTTACCCTCTGCTTCAGGCTGTCTCGCAATACCTTCTACAGCTTGGCCTGCAGCAGTACCTTGACCAACTCCTGGTCCAATAGAAGCAAGCCCTACAGCCAACCCAGCAGCAATAACGGAAGCGGCAGAAACAATTGGATTCATGATAAGTTCCTCACACAAAAAAAAGAAATGGTTAATGATACAATCAACGAAAAAATTATGACTTAATTATTCCATCGACTAAGATTCAGCCAATCGAAGTCAGTAAGAACTCCGAATTGAAATAAAAATATTCCATCAGATCGTCAGAAAGGCTTCTCCTTGTTAATTTGAGTCTTTCCTGAATCTATACAACTTGAGTTTCTCCTTTCCTTCTTTCTAATCATTCGTTGAATTCTTCTACCGTTTCTTGCTTGATTTGTTTATTCATTCAATTCATAGTCATAAATAAATGAAAAAAAAACCTAAAAAAAAAAGACTTCTATTAATATCCCCATCTAAATGAAAGTAGGGCTTAATATTAGTTCATATATAAGGAGTCAATATCTAATATCCAATATACATGTCTTTCTTCCATAACGTAAACCCGACATTCTACCTTAAATTGAATTGGATTCTAGAATCTCTCTTTGAATTGAAACATATACAGGAGTTGACTTCTAACCATTCGATTCCATATGCCTAGTTCGATCTTTCTATACTAATCAACCCCCCTCTAGTATCCCTTTTCTATAGAAAGAACACCCTAAGTAGATTCTTTTGAAACATATATTGACTTAAAAAATACTCTTTCGAAAATGAATTAATGATGACCCTCCATGGATTCGCCTATATAAGCTGCGGCTAAAGTTGCAAAAATAAGAGCCTGAATACCGCTTGTAAATAATCCAAGAAACATGACAGGTATAGGAACTACTAAAGGTACTAAAGAAACAAGAACAACAACGACTAATTCATCGGCTAATATATTTCCGAAAAGTCGAAAACTAAGGGATAGAGGTTTTGTGAAATCTTCTAAGATGTTAATGGGTAAAAGAATTGGAGTTGGTTGAATGTATTTACTAAAATAACCCAATCCTTTTTTTGTAAGACCCGCATAGAAATATGCCACTGACGTGAGTAAAGCTAAAGCTACAGTCGTATTTATATCATTCGTAGGTGCGGCTAATTCCCCATGAGGTAACTGTATAATTTTCCAAGGTAAAAGAGCCCCTGACCAATTCGAAACAAAAATAAATAGAAACATCGTCCCAATAAAAGGAACCCACGGACGATATTCTTCTCCAATCTGAGTTTTGCTCACGTCTCGAATGAATTCAAGAACATATTCAAAGAAATTCTGACCGTCAGTCGGAATTGTTTGTGGATTACGAGCAGCTATGGCGGCTGAACTTAATAAGATAGCAATTACAACCCAAGAAGTAATAAGTACTTGGCCGTGGACTTGGAAACCACCTATTTGCCAATAGAAATGTTGGCCGACTTCCACAGCGGATATATCATATAATCCCGTTAGTGTATTGATTGAACATGATAGAACATTCATATTTTCCTCTGACAGAAATATAACCTTAAAAAAATATTATTTTGATTCAACCATTGCTCATTGCTTTCTCGCCTTGTCTACTTCAATCGTATATCATATAATACCAACTAATCACACCATATCCCCAGTTATTTTTATATCTTTTTTTATATTCAGAAATCCTAACCGATTCTACCCTCTTAATTCTAATTCGAGAAAGCAATTATAGCGTTCACTAAAGTCATTTTGTTATTATGAATCAAGGATTTCTTATATAGCTAGAACGACCTTCACAAATTGCAAATACTAATTTGGTGAGAATTAGTCGGATTGAGGCTATAGCGTCATCGTTTGCCGGAATCGAAATATCTGCAAGATCGGGGTCACAATTTGTATCGATTAAGCAAATCGTTGGAATTCCCAAAGTAATACATTCTCGAAGGGCTGTATATTCTTCTTGCTGATCAACGATGATTACAATATCCGGTAAACCTGTCATATATTTAATCCCACCCAGATATGTTTGCAAGTGAGATAATTGTCTCTTCAACACGGCTGCATCTCTCTTCGGAAGACAGGCCAGTCTTCCCGCCTTTTGTTCCATTCTCAAGTCTCGGAACTTATGAAGTCTCGTTTCTGTGGTGGACCAATTCGTTAACATACCCCCAAGCCATTTTTTATTAACATAATGACACCGAGCCCTTATCGCAGCCCGTGCTACTGAATCAGCTGCTTTATTTTTTGTCCCAACAATTAAAAATTGTTTTCCTTTACTTGCTGCATCAAAAACTAAATCACAAGCTTCTGATAAAAAACGAGCAGTTCTAGTAAGATTTGTAATATGAATACCTTTACGCTTTGCAGAGATATAAGGTGACATTCTAGGATTCCACTTCCTAGTACCATGGCCAAAATGAACTCCCGCTTCCATCATCTCTTCCAAATTGATGTTCCAATATCTTCTTGTCATTTCTCCTCACACTTTCTCTTTTTTTAAGAGATGAGGTATCCCGAAATAAATAATTGTTCCGACGGAACCTTCTCTTCAACAGCTAATTGACCATTGATATACAATCCAAACCATTAATTCCTTTCTATTCCTTATTATCTTAAAAAAAAAGAAAATGCCCCTAAGAAATACAGAACAGATAAATAGGAGAAATCCGTTCTTAAATTACCTAAACTAGGTTTTTTATGTATGATTTTTTTTAAACACAAGAATTTAATAATTCCCTGTGGTAAAACAAAATATCGTTCATTTCCCCCTCGAATAGATTCTTCCTTTTGTTTTTCAAAGGAATGCTCTTATATTGGCTTGAACGATGTACTAATCCTTTGAATCCGGTACCAACAGGTATCATTCCTCCCAGAACCACGTTTTCTTTTAGGCCTTTCAACCAATCGATACGGCCCCGGAGAGCAGCTTTTGCTAAAACTCGAGCAGTTTCTTGAAAACTCGCTTCGGATATAAAACTTTGAGTATTCAAAGAAGCTTTCGTTATTCCCAACAAGACGGCTCGGTAAGAGACCGCTTCTTCCAAAGCACGCCCTGTTCGTTCCGCTCGCAACAAGCCAATTAGCTCTCCTGGTAAAAAAACATTAGACATTCCATCTTCTGAAACCAAGACTTTTGATGTTATTTGACGTACAATAATTTCGATATGCCTATTATGGATCTGTACCCCTTGGGATCGATAAACCTTTTGGATCTTATTAACCAAAGAGATACGGCTTTGCACTATAGTTAGCTCGGCGCCAATCAAGAATCCCCAAGGAAGTCCAAGAATTCCTGCTATACGTTCATTCCAAGCATCAATCCTCCTTTCTAGATTCATCGATATTGACTCAAGCGAACGAACTTCTAAGACTTGTTCCACCTTTGGAAGGCCTTGCGTTATATCACCAGACCTCGATTTTTCATATATAAATGTAACTAATGTATCTCCTTCATAAACGATTTCCCCATAATGGCCATGAACAGTTGCTCCTGGGGTGGCTAAGTAGGGCTTGGCTGCTCTTATTACTACAGAGTCAACTTGAACAATTAGAACTTGACCCGCCTTTACGTGTGGCCCGTTTTTGGTTATACATAAATTTTCACAAAGCAATTGTCCAAGACTTATTTTTGTGGAAGTCTCTTCACAATAATTGTGATGAAGACAATACCAATTCAATTTGAACGGATTCAAAAAAATGTTACTTATCGGATCGGGATTATAAATCTTCCGATTTTCATCGATTAAATAATATTTCATTACTCGAAAAGTTTGGTTTAAATTGTCAAGTTGCAAATAGTTAGTTACCAAGATCTGATTATGAGTTATTAAACGGTAAAATGAATAAAAATTAGCAATTTGAAGGGCTGTTCCAAAAGGGCCCGCCGAAGTCCTAATTGGAATTCGCGGGTCGGGTTCTTTGTAATATTTTAGACCCTTGAAGGGGCCCATTCGAAAACAATTGGCTGATGACAAAATGAGAAAAGATTGGCATTCCTTCGTTCTATTCAACAACGTACGAACAGTTTCATGATTTTGGCTAAAAGATTGTTGAAGTCTTGCTTTTGAATAAATGGAATAAAACGGGTTCATACGGTCTGATC
>Ga0247611_10001598_pt1:7500-12500 | contig 39988 bp, 22 predicted proteins | sample 177DNAGHGhighgp2_FD_192422 | JGI IMG/M metagenome (GOLD analysis project Ga0247611, IMG submission 192422) | Sheep rumen microbial communities from Palmerston North, Manawatu-Wanganui, New Zealand - 1770 DNA GHGhigh gp2 | ecosystem: Host-associated > Mammals > Digestive system >... | reverse complement strand
AAAGTTCAAATTTTCCCTTTCAATAGAAAGGATAGGAGAAGTTTTTAGGTATTGTGTATTTTGCGATACTATACAATCAATCGAAGGGGTGGATTTAATCAACAAGGGGGGGTAATATTGTCATCTATTTTTTTTGGCGACATGGCCGAGCGGTAAGGCGGAGGACTGCAAATCCTTTTTTCCCCAGTTCAAATCTGGGTGTCGCCTAGTCAACAAAAGACCTGAAATCCCTTGGTTTTTTTATCTTGGTTTTTTTATATAACTCACCGAAATATTCCCCAGCAGAGGGGGAGGAGGGGACTGTTGATATGCACTTGAGTCGAAGCATATCAAGATTCTCGAAAGATCTGTAACTTTTTGTGTCTAGGATTCAAAAAAAAATTTCGTACTATGAAGGGAGTCGAGAAGTCTTGATAGCCCTTCCACTACTAATGTAATGTGTAATGGAATTTTTATTTGTAATGGAATATTTCTTGATTGGGCCTTGAATTAGATTGGATAACCAAGGGGGAGTCTAACTGTTAGTTCATGCTATATTAGTAAGACTCCCCTGTCCATGGGGGTCGTTGCCTATTTTGCTTGTACTTAATCTTTCCCAATTTTACTAGAAATCAGAATGATAAGAAAATTTTTATTATAAATTTCTTATCAGTGCATTTATTGAATTGGTTCATTAAATAACGAATTGGGGGTAAGAATCCCCTTTTGACTATGCACCCTGGATTTCACTATTATTAGTGAACAAGAATGGAATAATTAATTCCTTCAGATTCATAGAGATAGGGGACATAATTCACATGGATATAGTAAGTCTCGCTTGGGCTGCTTTAATGGTAGTCTTTACATTTTCCCTTTCACTCGTCGTATGGGGGAGAAGTGGACTTTAGAAGTACTATTAATGTAATGGAATGTAATTGCGGTTAAGGAATCAAGCTTTATAAATCCGTTTATAGATGATTCTACAAAGGGTTTTGTTTGAACTTTCATTATAAGAAAATAATAATAATGTCAATCAAACAGATATTTCAATGATTCCCATGTTTGTATTTCGGAAAGGGATACGTATGGTAAGAAATTTTCATTTTCCTAAATTCTCTATTTCGCCGAAGGGCTCTTATCTATCAGACTTTCTTATCAGACTTCTTATATAGGGACAATGAGGAACAACAGACCACTTCTTCTTATTTTATTTGTTATTTGCTTGCCTATTTAAAGAGAAAAGGCGTCCTCTTATTAATATTAGAGGGATGCGGACTTTCTAGGGTAAAGACCATCTACATAGTGGTTCTTCAACAAGATACTACGCATAAGAAAATCTTGCCCCCGGCGAGTCACATATTGTGTACTCGCCGCTTTCTTTATTGAAGAAGTTCCCATACGCCTTTCTATTAACGCTTCAATCAAATACTTTTTTGGAATGCTAAAAAAAGATTACTGGAATCTCGGAATTCAAGCCGTAAAAGTAAGAGTTACCCCCCGTTTTTCTTTTTTCGTAGTGATCGGAATCAATACAAATCCATAAAATAAATCTAAATGTAGCAAAGAAATAGAACTGGGGCCCTATGTAGATTCTATAGATAGAATTCTATAGATATGAAGATTGCTCTACTCTATATTAAGCCTGTATCTTTATACAGTATAACTTTATACATTACAAAACCGCGAATCTCATAGAGAATATGGTAGAAAGATTTTTCTATTTCTTTCTACCATATTAAAAAATCTCATAGAATACTGTTGATTCTAGCCTACGTATTTCATTGAAGATTTAAGAAACGAAATTGGAACCCTTTATTTATTTCGTAAATAATTAAGATTGATAAAGACATAAGAAGTAAAGTTTCATTCATATTAATCGTTTTGGCTGACCGTTTTTACATATATGATAAGTAAAAAAGCAGTAGGAACTAGAATGAAGAGTGCAGTAGCAATAAATGCGAGAATATTTACTTCCATAATCTCCGTGGTTTTTACTTCGCAATAACTCGGGATTTAATCCCATAGAGATAATAAAAATTTCGCCTGTAAATTCAATGGGATGAATTCCATCTCGATGATATTGAATCGCATCAATATTATGACTAACAATATCTGGGCTATCAAATCACTTCGCCGTCGCGAATTAAATAGTATAACATAGGAAGATCCTTTATCCATACTCAATAGAAAATGGAATTCGGAATCGAATCAAGAAATCTTTTTCTTTATTATTCTTTTACATTCTTTCTACAACCTACCGTCTTCCTTAAATCAGAACTAGAAAGGGAGAGAGTTTTAATCTGAAACGTCTTTTTCGGGGTAACTCAAATCTTATTTTGGAGTGTACAAGAAATGAATTCTAATAATGAATTCTAATTGTGTATGTGCTCCCGAGAAACATATGGTACTCTATTCCATTATATAGAGGCAATAAATTGAAAGACCAGACCCAGTACGTTATCCCTTGGAATCCTGAATATGATGTTCCTAATAATTGGACTAATCCAATTATACCTCTCTCCCACCAATAGGGACTAGTTGAAGTAATGAAAATTTTAATATTTGTGTTTGATGAGAAATAACGAAAAAATAAAAAATATATATTGAGAAGGACCGAAATTCTATTCATTTCATTATGCTTATTTTGCCATAAAATGAAGAGGTGAGTCGATGTGTTTATTGGATCCGTCGGGACTGACGGGGCTCGAACCCGCAACTTCCGCCTTGACAGGGCGGTGCTCTGACCAATTGAACTACAATCCCAGGGAAATAAGGTATACCGCATCAAGATTTTTAGGATTTAATTCAAATCCATTTTTTTGTGTTGTAATAGAGACACGAGTGATAAAGTGATATCTACATGACTATGGACTTTCTTTTTAGTTTTAGTGAGAGTGACACGAATTACATTACTAGTGATTTCCAAATCTCTATTGATCAGCAATTTTTCAATAAAAAAGATTTCTTTTCTCGTTTCCTTAAACTTTCTTTTTTAGACTTATAGATACTGATATGAATCTAGATGGGAATTTTTTGGAGCAAATAAAACAAGGTATGTATATAGAAAAAAATGGAATTCTTTTATTCCCACGTATCGCGCGTTTCGGAAAGACAAAAATTTGCATCTCATGGTCTATGAGCGAATTCTTGGGCCGAGCTGGATTTGAACCAGCGTAGACATATTGCCAACGAATTTACAGTCCGTCCCCATTAACCCCTCGGGCATCGACCCAGGAAAAAGAAATTCCTTTTTCAATTTAAGGCTTATTGATAATGCACGATCAACTTCCTTTTGTAGTACCCTACCCCCAGGGGAAGTCGAATCCCCGCTGCCTCCTTGAAAGAGAGATGTCCTGAACCACTAGACGATGGGGGCATATGTGTCCGACCGCCATGATACTATGAGCATAGTATCAACAGTTTTTCAAAATTGTCAATAGAGTCAATAGAATGTAAGAATATGATGCGATCCAAGGGATCCTTAGAGTTTTTTGATTGATCATTCTGATTTATGAATCCTTAATTCTAACCGCATATAAATAGAAATAAAATAAAAAATTTTTTATTTATAAAGAGAAAGAAATACGAGGGAAAGGATCCCTTTGTGGAATGGTTTATACCCCCCCCCCAACAAAAAAAATTTCAACTCCATTTATTCTACTTTACTTGATTCATTCATTTTTTTTTTAAGACGAAATATGTCTTATCTTATGTAGTAAACCATAGTAAACCAGAAAATTGAGAAAGGATAAATTTGGGATGATAAAGGGGATCAATAAAATTTCATACATTTTTTTATGGGTTAAGGGGAAGGAGACAAATCGACCTTCTACATCACATTTTTTAATTGAATATCGTGGATCTACAGCGAATTGGTAAGTACATACATGTCTCAACTTCTTTTTTTTTTTATGTTATGATGGGGATCATCATCAATTTAATAAAAGAAAAAATGAGGGTCGACTTGGTTCATTGAAGTGATAGTTTAAAAAGATCAAAAAATCGTTTGATCCGAAACTCGACAGTAAATCAACTTTATCATTCCGGAAAGAGCCACCCGCCGCTAGTAATTTACTTTATTATATAGTAAGTATAGTCTATAATTATATATTGTGTAATATAGAGAGAGAGATTTTATCCACATAGTAATTCATTCAGGAATTCAGTTAGTTAGTTAAAGGGCCCCTTTAACTCAGTGGTAGAGTAACGCCATGGTAAGGCGTAAGTCATCGGTTCAAATCCGATAAGGGGCTTTTTGCTTTTTTTTCATAAACCCGAGCCGTAGTATTCATATTTGAACGTAGAATCGAGCTGTTTCTTGCTTTCCTTAAAGGAAAACGGAAACAACTTTCTAATCTAATATAAGGATAATACGCCCTTATATTAGAAAGTTGAACATCTTTTCATTATACTCAATAATGAGAAATGATAAGAGAAGTTGTCTATTGAATCACCAATTATTCCAAACGAAATCCATTGGAAAGATTAAAAAGAAGCAAATAAAAAGGGAAAAGTAAGTGGACCTGGCCTATTGAATCAGGACTATATCCGCTATTCTGATAATCAAATTAGATAGAGATGGAATTGAACGGTTGACCCCGTTTTGATTTCATTTCTTTGGACTGCGCACCAATTTGTCGATATTTCCTGTTAAATTTTTTATTCCTAGATATTCCATAAAAGGAAGGGAAAATTCTAAACCACAATAAAAATTTTTCGCTATCTTTCTTTGATTCCAGAGCCAGAGGAGGATTAATATCTATTTATCGAATAAGATTTAGTCTTATTCGATGGTAATTTCATGTACCAACTCTTATTCTTTTTTCCCCACTGGAATGAAAAATATATGCGAGAAAAAATTGCAGTTCGGGTATATGGAATTTAATTAAGTTAGGAAAAATGGTAATTCTCTCTTTTCCTGCCAAATAAAAGTAAAAAAAAAAGAAAGAGAAAATTTTGAATTCTTTACTCGACCCATGAAAATGAAAAGAGAGACTCTGAAGTTTTTGATTCATCTAAAG